>VTLG01001915.1_pt1 | contig 17675 bp, 10 predicted proteins | sample 4694571 | NCBI WGS metagenome assembly VTLG01 (sample SAMN12604809, study PRJNA352737) | marine metagenome | biome: ENVO:00000447; feature: ENVO:00000209|ENVO:00000569|ENVO:01000036; material: ENVO:00002151; isolation source: viral sequences binned using virsorter ... | reverse complement strand
CGGTTCATTCGTTGGCGAAGCTATCGAAGATGCTGCTGCTGACGTAACTGGAATCAACAACGAGTACGGTGAAGAGACTGAATTCGCTAACTCTTGTGGACTTATATTCCAGAAAGAAGCTGCTGGTTGCGTTGAAGCAATCGGACCTCAAGTTCAAGTAACATCTGGTGATGTATCAGTCGTTTACCAAGGTGACGTCATTCTAGGACGTCTCGCAATGGGAGCCGACTATCTAAACCCAGCTGCTGCTGTGGAACTTGTCGCTGGTGCTGCTGCTGGTTCATCCGGTAACGCTGCATTCTAAGCACACATTTATATGGGAGACTTCGGTCTCCCTTTTTTCTTTTATAATATTATGCCTTTTCCAACCACTAACGCTACTCAAGAATTACCTGCTATAAATCAGATCCTGTCGTCATGTGGTCAGGCACCTGTTACAACTCTAGATCAAACCAACCCAGACGTTGCGGTTGCTTATGATACTCTATTACAAGTATCAAGAGAAGTACAGGCTGAAGGCTGGACATTTAATAAAGAGTATCACTATGAGTTTACTCCTGATACTGACGATCAAATACTAATACCATCTAACATCTTACAAATCAAGTTAACAGAGAATTCGGCTAACATGGATAAAGATGGTGTTAGAAGAAGTGGTAAACTATATGATAGACATAACCATACCTATGACTGGACAGATGAAACTGTCGAGTGTGATGTTGTATGGAAATTTGACTGGGTAGATTTACCACAACCTATTCAAGATTTTATAGTAGCTAGAGCAGCTACATTTGTATCTCAACGTATTGTTGGAGATTCAGCACAATACCAAATGCTACAACAGCAAGAAGCTTACATGAGAGCTTTAGCGTTGGAGTATGAAACACAGCAAGGTCAGTTTACATTCTTTGGACACCCTCAAGGACATACTAATTACTACCAAAGCTATCAACCTTTCCATGCTTTATCACGATGACAGCTGTAACTCAACGAATTGACAACTATCTAGGTGGAGTATCTAAACAATCTGATGACAAGAAACTTCCAGGTCAAGTCCGAGAGTGTCTTAATGGTTATCCTGATCCCACTTTTGGATTAACAAAGAGACCAGGCTTTAAATGGATTGCAAACTTAGGTACAGGAACTACATATGATTCATCTAAGTGGTTCTACATACACAGAGATAATGATGAGAAATATATAGGATGTATTAAACCTGTACCTGATGGAGGCTCTACAGGAGACATAGATATATGGAATGCTGTAACGGGTGCAGCTTGTACTGTTAACTATGGTACAGGAGCACAGGCATATCTTACAGGAGCACGTACAAACTATCACCTACTAACTGTACAAGATACAACTATAGTAACTAATAATTTAATAACAGCTGCTAAGATTGCTGACCCTTCATTTACAGCTAATAAACAAGCTACTCTAGAATTAAGTGGTTCATCTATTTCAATTACATATGTTATTGTAGTTGCTGGTACTACTGTTACTGTTAATACAGATAGTGATGATACTTATGATGATGCATTAACTAAATTAAAAACTGGTATTGATGCTGCATCTATATCTGGATTAACTACAACTAAATATCAAACTACACTACAATTAACTAGAAGCAGTGCATTTACTATAACTGCTACTGGTGGTAGTGCTAACGCTGCTATCAATGTATTCCAAGATCAGGTAGATAATATATCTCAGCTACCTACACAAACAGCTCATAATCATACAGTTAAAATTATTAACACTGCATCTGATAAAGATACATACTGGGCTAAGTTTGTAGCAGATAACGGTACTTCTGGTCCAGGTTTCTGGGAAGAAACTAGAGATCCTAGTAAGTCTGTAGGTGTAGATAATACAACTATGCCACATGAATTAGTTAATAATTCTACTAATACATTTACATTTCAAAAGATAACTTATACTGAGAGATTAGTTGGAGATGATGTAACTAATGATCATCCTAGTTTTATAGGTAATAAGATACAACAGTCCTTCTTCTATGGTAATAGATTAGGATTACTATCTTCTGATAGTGTTATACTTAGTCAATCTGCTCAACACTATAACTTCTATCATACTTCAGCTCAAACAGTAACAGATGCTGATCCTATAGATCTTGAAGCATCAACAACTAGACCAGCTACACTACATGGCATACTACCTACTACACAGGGTTTAGTATTATTCAGTAAGAATCAGCAATTCCTGATGACTGCTGAAGATAATATCTTTACACCTACTAAGACTACTATTAGAACTATCTCTAACTATGAGATGGATGATAGTGTAGATCCTATAGATATGGGTACTACTATTAACTTCATTAGTAAGACACCAAGTTATACACGTATATTTGGTATGATTACTAGAGGTCAAGATGAGAACCCTCAAGTATTAGACGTAGGTAGAGTTGTAAACGAATGGGTACCAGCTACTGTAGATACATTCATAGCTAGTACTCAAAACCAGTTTATAGCTATGTCTAGTCAGTCTGAAGATAAAGTATATTTCTATCTTACATATAGTGATGGAGAAAAGAATATAGTACAATCTTGGTTTAACTGGCAGCTTCCTGGTACTGTACAAACTATAGCTGTAGACTCAGATGAGTTCTATGCTGTTACTAAACAGGGTAATCAGTTTACTTTAAGTAAAGCTAGTTTAAGTCAAAGCCCTTCTGACGCTATCATTGTTAATAATGATGGACAAAGAATTAATCCTTGTGTAGATCTATATGCAGCAGCTAGTTCTGTATCATATGATTCTACTAATGATTTATCTAAATGTTATATACCTTGGGTCAATGTAACAGCATTAACTCCTGTCCTTCTAATCAAGGGTACAACGGCTACAGGACAGTTTATTGACTCTGGATTTACTATCACACCAAGCACAGGTTCCGACGGTACTGGAGCCTATTTTAGCGTCCCTAGAAAGAACTTAACGAGTATAGCTAGTGATATTATTGTAGGTTATAAGTACGACTTTGATATAATCTTACCTAAGACATATTATAGAACAGATGAAAGTATGCTTAGAACAGACTTTACTGCTAATTTAACTGTAGCTAGAATGAAGTTTTCTGTTGGTCTTTCAGGTCTTATGGCTTTTAAGCTTAAGTCTACTGGTGTTAGGCAAGGTAAGAAAGAGTATACTGGAGATGGTAGTACAACTATATTTAACTGGGTTGTAGAAGATTTAGATTATATAGATAAGGATCAAGTTAAAGTAACATTAGATGGTGTTGCTACAACTGCATTTACTGTATCAGGAGATACTCAAATAACATTTGATAGTGCTCCAGGTAATACAGTTAAGATTGTTATATACCTTGATGAATGGTATAACTTAAATCCTACACAAACAGCTAATACATATCTAGCTAATGATATTGCTTTAGCAGAACAATCAGTATTTACAATACCAATTCATCAGAAAACAAACAACTTCCAACTTAGAATATTTAATGATTCACCATTCCCTGTGTCCTTAAACTCTATGATGTGGGAAGGAAACTACTCACCGAGATTTTATAGGAGAACTTAAATATGATGATGAATGAGTTTGGCACTCCCATGGGTGACATGGAGATGTCAATGCATTCCAATCCAGCTAAAGCTATGATGCAAGAGCAATTAGCTACAGCTGGTATGGAATCAAATATTGTTGGTGCGTTAATCGGTGCTGCTGTTGGTCTTTATGGTGCTAGTAAAGCATCTAGTGCAGCTAAAGAGCAAGCTAGAAAACAGAACGAGGCTACTCAAAGACAATATGAGTATGATCTTGAGATGTACGACTTGAATCAACAGAAGATTCTAGAAGACAGAACACATGCTGCAGAAGGTATTGAAATACAAGCTAGGAACGAAAGAACCAGAGCTGATTGGCAAGACGCTTCTAATGCACGACAGTATCAATACAATTTACAGATAAGAAATAGAGAACAAGAATCTCTAAATCAACAGTTTTTAAAATCTGATTTATTATATGAAGATCAGTTAACTTTAAATCGTTTAGCTGAAAGAACTGCTCAAGATAATGAATATAGAAAGTTAGAGGATATACAAGCTGAAGCTGCATTCGATAGAGAAGAAGCTAATATCCAACAAATTATTAATGAAGGTAAATTTAGAGCTAGAGGAGTTAGCGGTAAATCTGCTGACAAAGCTTCTCAAGTTTCTTATGCAGAAATAGGCTCAACTTTAAGTCGTATTAATGAATCAGAAGCTAATGCTGGTAGAATGGCCAGAGCTGTATTAGATGAAATATCACAAGATAAAGTATCTGCAGACTTAGCAGCATTTGCTCAGAAGATGTTACCGCCTGGTATCATACCGCAACCATTAATGCCGCTAGCTACACCAATAGCAGAATTCCAAATGCCTAGAGAAATACAACCGTTTGACTGGGGACCAAAACCAGTATTGGGTGCTATTGCTTCGCCAAGTGCAGCAGCTAGTCAAGTATGGGGATCAGCTATCGGAGGTATTGCATCAAGTGTAATGTCTAGTTCTGCTTTTAAACCAGGACAATGGTAACTAACTAACAAATTATGGCAAAAGACTACAAACGACATTCTACGGGAGGTCGGTTTAAAAGACCTGATATTGGTGATGCGGGAATACGTTCCCTGAAAGAACAACAAAGAGACATCATTGATTCAATCAAGGTAAGAGCAGAACAAGACAAAGAGATTTCTAATCAACAAATTAGTGGATTCGACAGAAAAAATTTTAAGGAGCAAGAAAACAGACAAGTATTAAAAAACTTAGAGAATGATATTTTTAAGAATAAAACTCAGAATATCAAAGTACATGCTGGTAATGAAATTGATAGATTAGAAGGTGAAGCTAAAGAGTTAGGAAAGAAATCAGAATTCTGGAAGAATTTCTCTACTACTTATTCTCAACAGTTTGCTATGGCAGCAGAGAAAGTCCTAGACTTTAAAGATAGACTATGGGCTGATAAGTATGGAAAGTTATTTGCAACTAATTTTCCTGAGATAATAAAATTTGAAGCTGATTATTTCAGAGAAGATACAACAAAACTTTTAACTAAAGAATTAATTGAAACAGATTGGAAAGCAGAGTTAAAAAATACTCCAGAAGATAATAAAGAAAGAAGAGTAAAAATTAATACTATCCTTGATTTATTAACTAGATCTAACGAAGATCTTGATAATATAAAAGTTCAGACGATTATAGAGAATATTAATTCTTTAGAAAAAGATTTACAATCGACTATTTTAAATGATATTCAGAGTAATCCTGAGAGTAAGTTAAAGTGGAACTCTGCTACAATAATTGGTCACTATGAGCAAGCGGCTATAAATCTAATTATTAGAGCAAAAATAAAACCCAATAGTGCACAAGCTAGAAAATTACATGCTACATTTTTAGCTAAAGGTAAAGCTAAAGCTGCTAAATATAGTCAAGGAGAAGATTTTATAAAGAGTGAAACTCAACTTTTACATTCTTCTAAAGCTGTAGTTGCTAACACAGATCCTACTAAGGTACAAGAGAAACTATTTAATTTATATAAAGCATGTGAAGCTGGTACTCATAAAACTGGAACTGGTACTTATACAACTTTTACTGATCCTAAATCTATTGCAAAATGTATGGGTCAAAATTTAGCACCTCATTACACAGATAAAAAAACATATCTAAAAACAATAGGGCAATTTTTAGTTCCATCTCACAAAGATTCTAGTAAAAAGATACCTATTTTTGAAAGAAACCCTCAATGGCAAGAGGATTTTTCAAAGATTTGGAACCTTGAACATGATGAGAGAATAAGTCAATTAGGTAAGACAGAGAAAATAAATAATGAATTAACTTTTGAAAAAATTACAACGAAACTTCAAGATCCTGACTTTAATCTTAGTAAAGAAGGTCTATCTGAAATTGAAAAAATTTCAATGGAGAATGGTGGAGGTGGTGAAAAAGTACAAACATTATTAGCAACTGCTAGAGTATTTGATTTTGGAAGTAAAGATAAATATTTACTTACTCAACGTCTAAAAGATGAATGGGGAGATGGTAATTATGAAGATTTCATGGAGCTTTATCGATACGTCGATTCTGATACTAAAAAAGTTATGCTTTCTTTAAAACAAGATCTAGATGAACAACGTACTGCATCTTGGTTTGGAGATGGTAAAGGTATACGTAATCATGCAGAACAACAAGTTAAAACAATAGTAAAAAAGGAACAAGTTTTAGGTAGCTCTACAGGTGATGACGCTCATATTGTAAGTGCGTATAAAACTTTGTTTCAAATAGAACTAGCATCTTTGAAAAAGGAAATTCCAGATATTAATAAAAGAGGAATTGAAGCTATGAAGAATGTAGACGAGATGCTTAAAAAAGGAGAAGGTATTTTTAGAAGAACAGGTGAAGGTGGAAACACAATTTGGTTAGCTTTTAATGATGAGCCAAAAAGTGCAAAAGAACCTTTTACTGATGAAGAAGTAGAGAATGAATTAACTCAAACACCTACAGCAAGATATAATAATGCTAATACACTTATTACAAACCATAAAAAAAGTATAAGACTTTTAATACATCAAGATGTTGTAGATGGCATGTTAATTGATATTGCTAATGGTAAAACAGTAGCTATACCTCCTGTACTAGAAAAACTGTATAAAATAAATCCAGGTAATCATGAAACTATTGAAGAATTTGTTAATGATACTTTAGGTACAAACATACCTATTAGTGCTGAAAGTCGTAATACCAAACTTGAAAAGGAAAAGTACTCTCTTATGAGAATACCTAAAAAAGAATTGTATTCTAAAAAAGACTTAGCGTTTATCCATGGGTATATGCAAGAATTTGATGGATGGAGTACAAGCACACAATTTGATGGATTTGTAGCAGCAGCTGGAGGATTAGATAATATTGATATAGATTATGATCCAACATATGACTTCTTGAATGATCCAGATAGAGACTATTCAATGTATTATAGATAACTATGATTGATATTAATGATACGTCTATACAAGAAGACGAAGAAAAAGAGCAACAGATAGCTCAACTACAACAGCTAGATGCTGAAGAACAAGCTCATTCCCAATTAGATCCAGTTATCAAACCTACAGGTCAAGAAGGAACTACTATACCTGAAGGTCGCTTTGAAGGTCAAGGAGGCAAAGGAACAACTTCTGCTGTTAACTTGTCTGATAAAGTCAACAAAGACCAAATGTGGGAAGAGTACGATGAATGGTATATGATGGGTCGTAAAGGTAGACGTAACCCATTCAATCCATACGGAGATAGTACTCAAGAAGAAACAGATATAAGAGAAGCTTTAAGGGATCAATGGTTTCTGAAATACTACGGTATGGATTATGAAACTAACAAAGCTAGAGAGGATGAAAATAGAGAGAAGTATGGTAATCCATTAAATCAATTCCGTGATACTATACGTGGATTGACAGATATTAGTATGGGTTCATCTTCTGACTGGATAATGGATGCTGTTGGTGTTTTACCTGGATTAGGTCCATTAGACGACTTCTATGATAGACGTACTAAGAGTCCTAACTCATTCCATCAAAAGTTAAGAAGTTTACTTTCTGTTGTTGTACCTTCTATTGTATCTGGTAATTATGTAGGTAAACAACTAGATAAATTACCAGCACAGATGCCAAAGCTACAGAAGGTATTAATATCTAGTGGAGCATATGGAACACAAGAAGCTGCTGTTATTGGACTTAGTGATACTGGTGAAGAACATAGTATAACAAGAGCTATAGCAGATGGACTTCCAGGCATATTTGGTACTGAAGGTAGTCATCCTATTCCTGACTGGGCTAAGACTTTAGATAGTGATAGTCCTAGTGTTAGGAAATGGAAGAACATGTTACTAGAATCTGGTCCTATGGCTGTTCTTGGTACGTTTGTTGGTATCTTCTTTAAAGGTAGCAAGAAAACAATGCAATGGTTTGAACCTTTAGATGATGCAGCTAAAGCCTATAAAGCAGCTAATGTTGTACAGGAAGCTGAAATTGAAAAGCTTCTTAAGATACAAGAGATTGATACTGCTTTAGCTACTGGTAAAAACTCCAGAGGTATGGAAAATAGACTTATTGCAGCTAGAGAAGAGATAGTACAATCTTTAGATCAAGTAGATGATTTAGATTCTGCTTTAGATGCTTTAGATAGAAGTGCTACTAAAGAACAAAATATAGCTGCTGTTAATAAGTTAAAATCAGGTGCAGATCCAGCAGATTTTGATCCTGATGTAACTCCAGGTTTAGTTGATACTACTAGACAATCAGTACCTCCAGGTAATGTAGCACGTAATATGGCTGATACAACAGCTATTAAGAATGGTGTATCTGCAGGTGACCCAGCTCCTGTCATAACAGAAGCGATGAGAACTAAAGGTCTACTAGTAGGTAATACTTCTAGAGATGCTGTCTTAGGTGTAGCTGAACAAGCTAGAGATCTAGGTAGATTCAATGCACTTGTAGATGGATTTAGATTCTCTCAAGCTGAGATGGATGAAGCTGCATGGTCTATCTATAAAGATATTATTAACCCTGAAACATCACTAGATGAGGTTAAAGCTTTATTTGCTAAGAACAAAGACGTTAAGAATCTATTTTTAGGTAAGGTTCAAGTTGAGTATATTAGTGAAGAATCAGCTCTTGCTGCTGCCTTTGCCTTAAGAGACTTAACTGATAGATTCTTAGGTAGAGAGATAGCTCAATCTAGTGCTAGAGTAATGGATACTCTAGGTAGAGAAGTATCTACTATATCTGAAGCTGTTAGAGAAATTTCTCAATACAATGATCCTAAAGCTATGGATCTAATTATTGATAAGATGCAGTTCTTACTAGATGAGTACGCTCTTAATAAGTATATTTCTGGTTGGCAGTTAAGGAATAAAAACTGGTTTGATAGAATACCTCCTAATCAATTAGATAGTGAGTTAAAGATCTTAACAGATGAATTTAAAGTTGCTGAGAATGCACTACATGCTAAGAACTTAAAGTTCACTAAAGAACTAAAGAAACTAGCTAAAGATAATCCACTAGCTATGCGTCCTTTAATGGATGCTTTCGTCCATACTAATGGAGATGTTGATTCATTAGCTAAACTAATGAAATGGACTGGAGAACAAGTAACTCCTACGGGAATGCTTAAGAGTCCTGATCCTAAAGAACTTAACCTATTTGCTAGGTCAGCATGGGGTGTTATATATAATAACGTACTATCTGGTGTATCAGCCCTGAGAGCTGTTGTAGGTAATACATCTCAACTTATACTGAAACCTATTACTGGTGCATTAGGACACGGTATATGGGGCTTTGGTGATGACTTCGCAGGGTTCCAACGACATGTATACTATAATGGTGCTGTCTTTGAAACTAATAGAAGGGCATTAAGAGATGCTTGGAATATGATGAAGAAGGTTCATAAAGATCCTGAAGCTATGATGAAATCTTATCGTAAAGACTTTATCTTTAAGAATGATAAGAAGTGGCAAATCATGGATGATATGAGACCAGTCTGGGAAGCAGAAGGTAATTATGGGAAGATAGTACAATATGACATGGCTAAAACCATGAGAGATATGGCAAAGAACCCAGGATTACGTTATGGTATGACAGGCATGGTATTCCCTGATGTCTTTTCTCAAACACATTTAGCTCATTATCTCTCTAGAATGAGAGCTTATGATGATGTCTTTAGTGAATTTGGTTATGCTGATTGGAAGAAGATAGCTATAGCAGAGAAGAAGCATTATGATTCATTATTTGATGCTAATGGCATGATCAAAGATGATGCATTGAAAGCTATACAAGGAGAACTTTCTTTAAACTTAGATGATGGTTTAGCTAATTGGATTAATAAAGGAACAACTGCATATCCTATAGCTAAGTTCTTATCCATGTTCCCTAGAACTGCTAGTAACTTTGTTAAAAACTCTTTATCTTGGACTCCAATTAGTTTGATTCCAGGTATGAATAAGTATAGTAAAACTATCTATGCTAGAACTGATGATCAAATAGCAGCAGCTTTAGCAGAACATGGTATCGACTTTGCTACTACAAAGAATGCTAGAGTTCTATTTGAAAACTTAAGAGCTGAATATACAGGCAGAGTAGCATTTAGTTCTATCTTAACTAAGGTAGGATGGGATTATGCTATGGCTGGAAACATCAGAGGTAATGGTCATTACAATGCTAGTCGTAGAACAAAGGAAAGAGATCAATTTGGATACCAGACTAAGACTATTAATATAGCTGGTAAATGGGTAAGTTATAAAGGTATACCAGGAGTAGATCCTGTATTAAGTATACTAGGAGATATGGCATATTATGCTAGAGATTTAGATCAACCATTTTTGGAAGATGCTCAAGCTAAATTAATGTGGACTATCTCAGCTTCATTCTTAAATGAAACTCCTTTACAAGGTATTGAACCTCTTATAGCTGCATTTAATGGTGACTTAACTGGATGGTCTAGACTAACAGCTAACTCATTAAGATCACTAATACCTTTATCTGGTGCTGCAGGTGTATTAAGCAATGCTATTACATCTACACAGAAAGATATTGATGCTAGTGTAGTTAAGTATGTACAAAATAAGCTACCTATAGCTTCTAGTTTCTTACCAGAGCAATTAGATTTCTGGACAGGAGAACCTCTTAATGATATAGATAACCCATTCCTTAGAATACTAAATGCTATAAGTCCTATTAAAGTTAGTGGTACAGAAGAGCCATGGAGAAAGTGGTTACTTACTACTGGTTGGGATGGTTTAAGTAGACTTAGAAAAGATTCAACTGGATCATATGAATATACTGAAGCTGAAAGGGAACTAATATATAAGTATATAGGAGAGATGCAGTTATATAAAAAACTCATACCTCTTATGAACGATCCTCAATATAAGAAACATGTAGAATTATTACGAGGACATAGAGCTGCTGGATATGATTTAGATAATCCTGATATTAAACTAAAAACTGAACTATTACCTCTATTTACAGCAATAGATAGAATAGTTAGTGATGCACAAAAACTAGCAGAACATAGACTTCTTAATGAAAGACCTGATATTGCTGAGACTATAGTGACTCAACAACAAGTAGATCATCTAATGAAAGGTGGCGACGTTCAAGGTGCTAGTAACTTACAAAGAGAAACACAAAAAATCCTTCAATACGGAAACAGATAAACAAACATTATGGCTGTTACAGAACAATCGTATACAGGTAATGGCTCCACCACCAATTACTCATTCACATTTCCATATCTTAAGTCAACTGACATAGAAGTTCAGGTTGACGCAACCGTACAATCAACGAGCACATGGTCGTTAGCTAACGCTACTACGGTACAATTTAATACTGCTCCTTCAAATGGAGCCAAAATCAAAATACTTAGACAAACGAATGTTGACAGTTTAACAGCTACCTTCTATCCAGGTTCGGCTATTAAATCAGAAGATTTAAACGATAACTATACTCAAAACTTATATAAGACCCAAGAGGTAGGTAATAGGTATTTTGAAAATACTGGCGGTACCATGACCGGGGACTTGAAATTAGCAGAAGATGTCAGTCTTACGTTTGAAGGTGCTACAGATGATGCCCATGAAACTACTCTTACTGTAGCTGATCCTACTGCAGATCGTACTATCACCTTACCTAACGTAACAGGTACGGTGGTAACGACTGGAGATACTGCTACAGTTACTGCGACAATGCTTGCTGCTAACTCTGTTGATTCTTCGGAATTAGTAGATGGTAGTATAGATACTTCACACATTGCTGATTCTCAAGTTACTACAGCTAAGATAGCAGCAGACGCAGTTACTGGAGCTAAGATAGCAGATGATCAAATCAACTCAGAACATTATGTTGATGGGTCAATAGATACTGCACATATAGCTGATAATCAAATAACTTCTGCTAAAATAGCTAACGAAACGATCCTTACAGCAAATATAGCTTCTGGTCAAATTACTCAATCTAGATTAGCTAATCATAATATAATTAACACAGATCAACTACAAAACAATTCAGTAGCTACTGCTAAGATAATCGATGATGCTGTAACTAATGCTAAAATGGCAGATGATTCAGTCGGAGCAGCAGAACTTATAGATACGTCTGTAGGTACCGCAGCTTTAGCATCGAATGCTGTTACTTTAGCTAAGATGGCAGACAATGCTGTAGGTACCAGTGAGTTAGTTGATAGTGCTGTAACTACAGCTAAACTAGGAGCTGATGCTGTAACTGGAGATAAGATAGCAGATAATGCTATTGGTGCTGAACACTTAGCAGCTAACTCCGTAACAACCTCAGAGATAGCCGATGCTGAACTCACAACGCTTGCTGGTATGCAAACAGGTACTGCAAGTATCTTGGCAGGTGGTACTGCTCTTACTGCGACTCTTACCGAAATTAATACGGTGGTCGATGGTAAGTCTGTTGAAACTACTATATCAGATACTGATGCCGCATACCCTACTAGTGGAGCTGTTGTTGATTATGTTGCTGCTCAAATTGCCCCTATAGGTGGTCTTGAAGTTATAGCAACAGAAGTAGCATTTCCTAATACTCAACCTGCATCTGGTGTAGTTATCAGTATAGCTGACGCTGGTGGTGTTGTAGTTAATGGATCTGGTACTAGTACTACAGGTAGAACTGTAGGTGGTTCAACAGTAACTATTAATAATATTAATTCTCAGTTCAACAGTACAACTCTTGCAGCTGGTGTTGGTCTTTTAGTTAGTTCTACAGGATCTGGTCAGATATATAACTACCATAAAGCTACATTAAAAGAATCTGATTTAGCTAACTTAAGTACAGATATTAATGACTTTAATAATAGATACCGTGTAAATGCTGGAGAACCTGGATCTAATAATGATGAAGGTGATTTAGTATATGATACTAATGCTGATAAGATGAAGGTTTATGATTCTTCAACTTCAGCATGGAAAGAAGTTACATCAACTGGAGACTTTAAATACCTATTCTTATGTCCAACTGGAGGCTCAGGAGCACCTACTTTAAATGGTAGTATTGCTACATATGACCTTAGAGAATCTAGTAACTCAGGTTCATCAGCTAGTATAACTAGTGCAGCTCAATTACTTGTTAGTATTAACGGTGTAGTACAGAAAGCTAATACAGGTACATCTGCTCCTAGTGAGGGATTTGCACTTGTTGATGCTAATACTATTATATTTGGAGCTAACCTAGCTAGTGGTGACAGTGTATTTATTGTACAGTTTGGATCTGCTTTAACTATTACTACTCCAGGTGACAATACAGTAGCTACAGCTAAACTACAGAACCTTGCAGTTACTGAAGGTAAGATAGCTAATGATGCTGTAACCGCTGACAAACTCGCTAACTCTATTAATACAGAGATAGCAGCTAATACAGCTAAAGTCACTAATGCTACTCACTCAGGTGAAGTAACAGGTGCTACAGCTTTAACTATTGCAGATGACGTAGTAGATGAAGCTAATCTAAAAGTATCTAACGCACCAACTAACGGCTACGTCCTAACAGCTCAATCTGGTAATACAGGTGGAATGACATGGGAAGCAGCTTCAGCTGGAGCAACAGGCGGTAATAGTAATGCTAATGGTGTCTTCTGGGAGAACCAGCAAACAGTTACCCACGACTATACCATCCAAAACAATTACAACGCAGGTTCCTTTGGACCTATAACTATAAATTCTGGTATCACCGTTACGGTTGGTGCTGGTGAATCTTGGACGGTAATCTAACTATGGCAATTACAATTAATGGAAACGGAACCGTCACAGGAATCTCCGTAGGTGGTCTACCAGACGGAATAGTAGACACAGATACTTTAGCAAATAATGCTGTACAAACAGCAAAACTTCATGATGATGCTTTAACAGCAGCAAAAATGCCTTCAGGAACGTCACTGCAAACTGTTTCAAATCCTGCTGGTTCAAGTGATATAAATGTAACCAGTGATAGCTGGACAAATACTGGGCATACTGCAACTATTACAACACTAGCCGCAAATTCAAAAATTTTAGTAGAACTAACAGGTGGTGGTTGGCATGATAATGGTAATAATCAGGCGACTATAAATATCACATTTGAACGTAATTTTGATGGAGGTAGTTATTCGTCCCCTTCAAATGCAAAAGCAGGTGCTTCTGAATACGGTTTAATGAGAATGAGTGCTGACGGTGAAAATTGGAATATCGGACCATACGCTTGTTCATTGCTGGATTCCCCTGCTCAAGCAGTAGGTACAGTGATTATTTATAGAGTAATAATTAAAAAAGATTCAAGTAATGGTAATTCTCAATATCAAAGCAATGATAGAGGCATGCCAATGCTAACACTTACGGAGATAGCAGCATGAGTAAAATAAAATTACCCCACGCAAGTGGGAATAGCATGAGCATAGGTGCTCCTGCAACGAATCCTGCCTCTGATTTGGAGCTGAAGTTACCTGCAACTGTAGGTAGTGCTAATCAGTTTTTAAAGAATAGTGGTACAGCAGGAACTTTAGGATTTTCTACACTTGTCGAAGATTCGAGTGGAAACATAGGAATTGGCGTTACACCATCAGATTTATTACATCTAAAGTTTGGTACAAACCTACACATGAGGTTTAATGATGATGTTGATTCTGTACCAACAATAAGTTCTCAACAAGATAATGGTGATTATAATGTTTTCGGTTTAAAAGTAAATAGTTTAAGAATACAAGTAGGTACAAGTCCAACAGAAAAACTCCGTATAAATAATGAGGGAGTTGTATCTATAAACACTACTGCTACTGGTTTCTATAGTGTTGATGGTAATTTAAACATTGCTAATACCAATACTAATAACTGGACCTGCTTAGGTTTATCAAGAAACACAACGAATGGTAGAAGTCAAATAAGATTTAACAATCCAAATGGTTGCGTTGGTTCAATATCTACAGCTGATTCTGCTACTGCATTTAATACCAGTTCAGACTATAGATTAAAAGAAAATCAAGTAGCCATATCTGATGGAATTACAAGAGTAAAACAATTAAAACCTTATAAGTTTAATTTTAAAGTTGATTCTTCTAAAATAGTTGATGGATTCTTTGCACATGAGGTAACACCTGTTGTACCAGAAGCAATATCTGGAGAAAAAGATGCAGTTATGGAAGATGGATCAATAGATGCTCAATCTATAGATCAATCAAAACTTGTTCCTCTTCTCACGGCTGCATTACAAGAGGCGATCACTAAAATAGAATTATTAGAAACTAAAGTATCAGCATTGGAGGCAGGATGAGCACATTAAAAGTAAATACAATACGACACACAGGAGCATCAAGTGATGCTGTTACCTTGGCAACCGATGGAACGTGTACGGCAAAGATTACTAATAATCTAAGCAACAGAAATTTGATAATTAATGGAGCTATGCAAGTTGCTCAGAGAGGTACTTCGTCTACTGGGCATGGTATGGAATGTATAGACAGATGGAATCATTACAGAGAAGGTGTTGAGGAGAATCCAGTTTTTGTCCAATCAGATGTTGCAAGTGGTACAGCTCCCTATCAAAAGGGATTTAGAAAAACATTTAAAGTAATTAACGGTAATCAAACAAGTGGAGCAGGTGGAGATGACTACATAACCGTAGATCATAAAATAGAGGCACAAGATATTGCTAATTCTGGTTGGGATTACACAAGTACTTCTAGTTATATAACATTATCTTTTTGGGTTAAATCTAGTGTTGCTCAGATATTTTATGGGTACTTAAAATCTCAAGATGGAACTGCCAAAAGTTATCCATTTTCTACAGGCAGTTTATCTGCTGATACTTGGACAAAAGTTACAAAAACAATTCCTGGCGTTAGTGGGCTTCAATTTGATAATGATAACGGTCATGGACTGCAACTTAGGTTCTTACCGTTTAGAGGAGTAAACAAAACAGATCCAGGTGTAACTTTGGATGCTTGGGGAAACTGGAATAATACGGCTAGAGTCCCAGATATTAGTAATACTTGGTACAATACTAACGATGCAACATTTGAAATTACAGGCGTTCAGTTAGAAGTTGGAGAGCATGCCACTGACTTTGAACATAGATCGTATGGTGATGAATTAGCTAGGTGTCATAGGTATTATTACAAACATATAGCAGGAAATAACTTAGTAGTATGCCTTGGTTTCTCTTCGGCAACTAATCAAGTTAGTGGTTATATTCAGTTTCCTACAACGATGAGAGCCACACCTTCAATAGATCATACTAGTGGTGATAACTATTACAGACTGGGAGCTGGTAATTTAGGTGGTGACAAGTATGTTGATGGAGCTTGGGCATTACAAGGAGCAACTGACCAATCAACTCGAATATATGCAACGCCTCAATCAACTCTTACAGCAGGTGAACCAGGTTTAGTAGATACAACAAGCGCTTCCGCTTCTATGGCTTTTTCAGCAGAACTTTAATTATGACTTTTACTTACAAATTACAAAAAGGACTTGAAGCAGAAGCTAGTTCAGTAACTAAATTTTTTACAGGAACAAATAGGGCTTTAAATATACCTTTTGATTCAGCGAACACAGACTATCAAGACTACCTAGAATGGGTAGCAGCAGGTAACACAGCGGAGGCAGCAGATTAATGGCATTAACACAAGTAAAAACAACAGGTTTAGCTGATGATGCTGTCACCACAGATAAGTTAGCTAATGCTATAAATACAGAAAGAACAGCTAATACAGCTAAAACAAGTTTAGAAGATAATTCAGTAACCCTTGCTAAACTAGCAGGTGGTACAGATGGTCAGATAATTACATATGATGCTAATGGAGATCCAGTTGCAGTAGGACCAGGTACAGATGGTCAAGTATTAACTTCTACAGGAGCTGGATCGCCTCCAGCTTTTGAAGATGCTGCTGCTGGTGGAGCAGCTTTAACAGGCTCAACTAATAATACCATTACAACCGTTACAGGTGCAAACGCTATTACTGGTGAAGCAAATCTTACTTATGATGGTACTTCGTTAGAAGTTAAAACAGGATCTTTTAAGGTATGGGGTACAGAAGGTAATGATGCAGAGATAAGATTATTTGCAGACGAGGGGGATGATAATGCTGATGCTTGGAGTATTCTTTCTACTGCTTCAGATAATAAATTAAAATTTAGGAATGCAACTTCGGGAAGTTATGTAGAAAAACTAACACTCGATTCGAATGGAAGAGTTGGTATAGGTACAACTACTATAGACAAAAACGATCATTCATTACTAAATGTACATAGATCCACATCCGACTCTAATTACATGTACTTCACCAACAGTACAACTGGTGAAACAGGAGCAGATGGTTTTACTATTGGTTTAGATGGTACCGAAAATGCATTAATTTGGAATCGAGAAAATACTGATATGCGTTTCGGTACAAATGCTACGGAACGAATGACTATTTTAGCTGCAGGGGGTCTGACCTTTAACGGCGATTCTGCAGCGGCGAATGCTCTGGACGACTATGAAGAGGGCACATTCACTCCTATACTTCGTACAAACGGTGATACTACTGGTCAAGCAACTGGTTCAGGTACGTATGTAAAAATAGGTAGAGCTGTTCATATTCATGTACTTTTTGGTAATAAAACACTAACAAGTTTACCTACTG
>VTLG01011574.1_pt1 | contig 17678 bp, 23 predicted proteins | sample 4694571 | NCBI WGS metagenome assembly VTLG01 (sample SAMN12604809, study PRJNA352737) | marine metagenome | biome: ENVO:00000447; feature: ENVO:00000209|ENVO:00000569|ENVO:01000036; material: ENVO:00002151; isolation source: viral sequences binned using virsorter ... | reverse complement strand
GTAGCTAGGGGTAATACCTTAAAATCGCTTAGAGAGGCTATTTGGGGGCTTATATGGCGGATTGGAAGAAGAAAGACTATGCAGAAAGAGCAGCCAAGCATGGTTATGAGATAAAGTATGGTAAAACACCCAAGGACGAGGCTACTACTTTTGTCAGACATCCTGATAAAACGATATACTTTGACCCAAAGATGGCAAAGCGGAAGTATGCCGAGAGAGCGTGGGAAAACCCAAGAGTTGAAGGGGTAAATCCTCTTGAGGGGAAGCATTTTACTAACAAAGAGAAGTGGTATCAGTTCCTCCATGAACACGAATTAGCCCATCTAACGCACAAACGGAGAGAAGGCGAATCCAAAGCTGAATACGAGAACAGGATAAATCAAATAGCCTTAGATGCTTTGTTTGAGGCTCCTTCAGAAAGTTTGGGTGGCTTGCTGTCCTTCTTAGCAGAGAAAGGGGCGAAAGGAAGTAGATTACTAGGCGGTCTTGGAATGGCTTTATACCCATCCAGCACTGCTCTTGATGAGAATGAGGATGTTGCTCTAATGCGTCAGATACAGAATGAATTACGGAGAAGAAGACGCTAATGGCTCATCCTAATAAAAAAAAGATAGACCCGATATATGAGATAATGGTAGCGGCTGGGCTTCTGGGCTTTGATTCTGATTCATCTGTTGGCAGCGTTATCCCCAGAAGAAGAGCCTCTAGACCGATAACCAAAAGACCCCTCGCATCACCTTCCGAACAAATGGCAAGCGTAGAGCATGAGTTTGCTATATTAGATGCAGCAAGAAAAAGATTAGAGTATCTGAAACATGCAAATAAGGCCCAATCTGACCCACTAGCAGGAATGCCTAATAAAGACCCAACACCTGTAATTGATTGGGAAGATGTAATAAAACAAGGTCTTAGGAATAAAAATGCTGTCCAAACGAATAGAGTGGATGTAGGTTACACTAACCTAAGTCCAGAGGCTCGCGTACCTCCGGCGATCAGTCATCATGGGCCTGCATTTACTGGAAAACATTTTCTAGGTGAAGGGTATGGCGGAACTTACCAGAGCGATACGCATAAAGTAACAGTTGATCCTAATAAGTATGGAAATACAACTAGTTTGCTACAGAATTTTAGAGGTAGGTCAGGACCACACCCTGAAAGAGTCTTTACTGGGGATGAGAAACGTGGATTCCCTTTGCCTAAAATGGGTTACAAGAATCCTCTAATTGAGGCAGAGATACACGAACTTGCTCACAGAGCAGCGTGGACTATCTACAGTGACCCATTGTTTATGAAGATATACAATGAATCGCAGGCTAGTGGAGAAAATTTACTAAAGGATTTTTATTCTGATCGTCCTACGGTGACTGTGCCTTACGGGAACAAAACAATCACGCGTAAAGGTAGGCCTTATGCGCTATCTGTAGACGATAATTCTAGAGAGCATAAGATGATAAGGGCAGCTACTGAAGGCTCCGACCCTTCGGTTGATGTAGATCAGCGGTATTGGCATAATAATCTGGGGATGAGGAATCTAGGGCATAGCAAAGAAGCAATTCAAGATGCTAAAGATTTCAATATACTAGTAAAGCGATATTGGGCAGCAAAGCAAGCATCTAAGCCACCAATGCCTCAGATCGGGTCGCCGCATAGAGAAAAACTATATGATAGAGAGGCTATGGCCGCTTCAGACTATATTTATGATCCACTTCCTTTAACTCCTTATTCCCCCAAACGAAAGAAAAGAAGAAGGAAAAAAAGAGAAAAATTAGAAGGGTTTTTTGACCAACCTGAATACAACAAATGACAGACAGGCAAGACAAATTCGTACAGTTCTACGCAGAAACAGGTAATGCTACCCAAGCAGCTATCCAAGCTGGCTATTCTGAAAAAACAGCGAAACAACAAGGACACCAGCTAAAAGAGCAGCTTAGACCCTTGATCGCTGAGAAGACTAAAGAGGTACTTGCAGACAAGGTACCTAATATGTTAAACTTGTTAACAACCATAGCAGAAACATCTACGAGTGATACTGCTAGGATATCGGCAATCAAAGACTTACTCGACAGAGCGGGACTCAAACCTATTGAAAGGATTGAACAAACCAACATCGAATCCATGAGTGATGAAGAAATCCAAAGACAAATCGACGCCCTCATTAAACACTAAAGATAAAGACTTACTGCTTGACCTTTTACAAGTCCAACGGGCTAGGCAAAGGTATAATAGGATAAATTCTTACGATCCTTATCCTTATCAGTTAAAGTTTCATGTCACAGGGAAAGATTGTAACCAAAGATTACTTATGGCAGCTAACCGTATAGGTAAATCTTATTGCGGTAGCGCAGAACTGTCTTATCATTTAACGGGTTTATACCCTGATTGGTGGGAAGGAAAGGTATTTAAGCAGCCTATTGTTGCATGGGCTGGTGGTGTATCTAACGAGACAACGCGAGATATAGTACAATTTGAACTATTGGGTTCCCCTGATGACCCCGATGCTTTCGGGTCTGGTACGATTCCAAGAGATTATATAGTAAAAACGGAACGCAAGCCCGGAGTCCCTAATGCAAAAAGCGTGGCATTAGTGAAGCATGTTTCTGGTGGGAACTCTTCTTTACATTTTAAAGCCTATGAAATGGGTGTGGAGAAATGGCAGGGTAGGTCAGTTGATTGTATATGGCTTGACGAGGAACCTCCCCGTGATATATACTCCCAAGCGGTCACTAGGACACTAGATCGCAAAGGCATGGTTTACATGACCTTTACCCCTGAAGCGGGAATGACTGAAACTGTCGCTTCATTTATGAATAGGTTACAACCCGGACAGGCTCTTGTTAACGCAACATGGGATGACGCAGCAGAGAAGATCGTATCTATGCGCGGAAACCGGGGCCACCTTAATGAGACTGTAATGGAACAGATACTTTCCAGTTACAGTCCTCACGAAAGAGAGATGCGAAGGTATGGCAGACCCTCTATAGGCTCTGGTCTAGTCTTTCCAGTTATGGAAGAAAAGATTATGATTGATCCTATTATATTAGAGGATCATTGGCCTAGAATATGCGGAATTGATTTTGGGTTTGACCATCCAACAGCCTTAGTATGGCTTGCTTTCGACAGGGATGAAGATATATACTATGTATACGACTGTTACAGACAATCAAAATCTCCACCCGCAGTACACGCTGCTCAGATCAAAACTCGTCCTAGCTATATACCTATTAGCTGGCCCCATGATGGTAATAGGCGCGATTCTATGGGAAACCCCGGCTTGGCTGACCAGTATCGTAATCTTGGTTGCAATATGTTACACTCTCATTTTGAAAATCCTCCTGCTCTGGGGCAGAACAAAGGAGGCAATTCTGTTGAGGAGGGTATAATGGCTATGCTCCAAAGAATGGAGGATGGTAAATTCAAAGTATTTTCGACTTTATCGGACTGGTGGGAAGAATTTAGAATGTACCACAGAAAAGGTGGAAAGATTGTCCCTTTTAGGGATGATTTAATGTCTGCAACACGTTACGCTGCTATGGCTACACGCTTTGCTGTTGCTGGATCAGACCCCGATTGGACGAATAACCTAGAGTATAAACAATATGGTATTGTATAATGGCTGAACAAATGACTGAAGAAGAACTAAAGTCTAGGATAGGCGATGAACTTCGCTCGTCTTTGGGGTATTTTTCAGATGAGTTATCTCAACAGCGTGAGTTGGCTATGGAGTATTACTATGCGTTACCCTTTGGTAACGAAGTAGAGGGTCGATCACAGTTTGTTGACTCTACTGTTCAGGATACTATAGAATGGATCAAACCATCTTTGATGCGTATATTTGCATCTGGCGACGAGATGGTGAAGTTCAATCCTGTTGGGCCAGAAGATGTTGAAATGGCTAAACAAGCTACAGACTATGTGAATCATGTCTTTGTAAAAGACAATAATGGTTGGGAAGTTCTATACTCATGGTTTACTGATGCTTTACTACAGAAGAATGGTATAGTAAAAGTATGGTGGGATGAGTATCCAGAAGTTACTAGGGAAGAGTATCATAACTTAGATGAGATGGAGATGCAAGCCCTTGTTGCTGCTGATGGTGTTAGGGTTATTGAGTACACAGACAATGAGCAAGGGTTGAATGATGTAGTCATTGCCAGAGAAGACTATAATGGTCGCGTGAAGATTGAGAATGTTCCGCCTAGTGAGTTCTTGATTTCTAGAGAAGCTAAATCTATAGAAGATGCAAAGTTTGTTTGCCATCGTGTGCAAGTTACCCTTTCTGATTTACGTGAGATGTACCCGGATGAAGATTTAGAGCCAGAGGAATTAGGTAGTAGCGATGAGGGTATGGAAGAGTATTCTCCCGAAAGATTAGCACGTTATGAGTATGATAAGACAGCAAAGTATTGGGGAGGCTACGCTACATCAGAAGGGCCAGAAGATGCTTTAAGAGTTTACTGGCTGCATGAAAACTATTTACTAACCGATTGGGATGGTGACGGAATTGCAGAACTTCGTAAGGTCTGTACTGTAGGTAAGAAAATTCTATCAAACGATCCAATAGATAGTATACCTTTTGTTTCTATAACTCCTGTAAAGATACCTCATAAGTTCTTTGGCTTATCTGTTGCTGATCTTGTACTCGATCTTCAGCTAATAAAAAGCACGTTAATGCGTAATCTCATGGACAATATGTATAACCAGAACTTTGGTAGGTACGCAGTCCTTGAGGGTCAAGCGAATTTAGATGATTTGCTAACCCAAAGACCGGGAGGCGTAGTTCGTGTTAAGTCTCCTAACGCAGTAACACCTTTAGCTACTCCAGCACTGGAGCCTTATAGTTTTCAAATGCTTGAGTACCTTGATACTATACGAGAATCAAGGGCTGGTGTAGGAAAGACCACGCAAGGATTAAATGATAAAGCCTTGACTTCTCATACTACGGCTTCTGCTGTAAACTCAGTTATGACAGCAGCACAGAGCAGGGTAGAACTCATTGCAAGACAGTTCGCGGAAACAGGTGTGAAAGCGTTAATGCGTGCTATCTATGAGTTATTATTAAAGTACCAAGACAAGGAACGTGTTGTTATGTTGCGTAATGAATGGGTACCTGTCAGACCTGATGCTTGGAATGATAAGGCTGACTGTACGGTATCAGTTGCTCTTGGTCATGGTAATAAAGAACAACAACTTATGCACCTTTCTTCTATGCTTAACTTTGCTGGTGAAGCAATGAAAGGCGGATTAAAAATTGTTACTGAAAAGAATATGTACAATCTTGGGGCAGCTTTGATACGGAATATGGGATTTCAGAATGTCAATGACTTTTTGACTGATCCTGATATGGTTCCACCACAGCCCGACCCAAGAGAGCAAATGGCCCAAATGGAGATGCAAAACAAGAAGGCTGAATTGGAAATTAGGGCGGCAGAAGTACAAGTAAAGGCGCAAAAAGTCCAGCAGGAAGCTGCTGAGATGCAGATTGACGCTCAACTTAAAGCCGCAGAACTTAACTTAGAGGCATCACAGGATAGACCAGTTGCCATAGGATAAAAATGACACAAGAAGAACGAGAACGAGAGGCTAAAAAGCTACTCGACAACCCGGTATTCATTGAAGCATTTAGTAAATTAGAAGAAGAATTGTTGGACCTCTGGAAAATGTCGGGGTCTACAGATATCGACCAACGAGAATCTTTCTGGTTGGCCGTAAGACTGCTTGATAGAATTAAAGTTCATATACAGTCCATAGTTGAAACTGGACACATGGCTAAAATACTAGAAAAGCAACACCCACATATCTAGAGGAGATTTGTTATGGCGGACACGCAAGAAGCCCCGCATTTGCCGGAATCGGCGCAAGGTACGCCCGGAAGTATAGAACAGGCGCACAGTGCAATTCTTGGTTTATTGGATTCTGATGAGGAACAACCCAAAAAACCAGAAGAGCAACCTTCCGAAGAAGCATCTGCAGAAGAATCTGAAGATGAGCCATTGGAGGAAGCAGAAGAGGAATTAGAAGCATCTGATGAAGAAGGATTAGAAGCATCCGATGAAGAAGAGGACTCTGAGGAGTCTGAAGACGAGGCCGAAGAAGAAGAACCTGATCTTTACGCTGTCACTATTGATGGCGCAGAGCATGAGGTTACCTTTGATGAATTGGTAAAGGGATATTCTCGTCAATCAGATTACACAAAGAAAACTCAAGCACTTGCAGAACTCAGGAATAGTTTTGAAGAAGCAAAATCTCGTTATGAGGCAGAACTTCCAGAATTGCAGGGGCTGAAAGAGCAATATGTACGCAATCTTGGCGAAGTAATTGAAGGATCGCTGAGTGGTCTGGAGCGTTTTAATATTGATTGGAACGCTTTACGTGAAGAAGATCAGTCAGAGTATCTACTTAAACGTGAAGAATTTAGGCAAGCACAGGAACATATACAAGGCTTACAGCATCGAAAGCAGCAGGAGGAAGCCCAACTCCAGCAACAGATGGCAGAGCAGCATAAAACTTTCGTAGCTAAAGAGCATGAGAAATTAGCGCAAAATATTCCTGAATGGCGTGAAGCCAAAACCCGAACTGAGTTAGGCGCTCAGATTAGGGAGTATGCTTTATCCCAAGGATTCGTCCCTGAAGAAATAGATTCTTTAGTTGATTCACGTTCCTTTATCGCATTGATGAAGGCTATGAAATACGATGCTTTATCTAAATCCAACATGAAGGCAAAAAAAGTTAAGAATAAGCCTAAAGTTGTGAAAGCGGGTAAAGGTACTTCAAAAAAACGAGTAGCTAAAGAACGTACAGAGGCTTCCATGAAGAGGCTCAGGGAGACAGGTCATGTTGATGATGCGGCTAGTCTTTTTGAGGATTTCGTAGATTTAGGATAACAGGAGGTAACCCTAATGGGAACACCACTTAATACTCGACTACGTTACGGCGCTGTAGGTGTCCGCGAAGATTTGAGTAACATTATTTATAACATCAGCCCAACGGATACACCGTTTATGTCTGGTGCGGGTCAGGGATCGTGTGACAACACGCTCTTTGAGTGGCAGAAAGATTCACTAGCTGCTGCAGCCGCAAACCAACAGATAGAAGGCGATGATCCCGGCGCTCTTGCGGTTGTTGAACCGACTAGGTTAAGCAACTATACGCAGATCAGCTATAAAGCTGTTCAGAGTTCGGGAACTGCCGAAGCGGTAAATTTTGCGGGTAGAAAATCAACCCAAGCCTATCAACTTGCAAAGCGAGCAAAGGAAATTAAGCGTGATATGGAACTCATGCTGACTGGCGAAGACCTGAAATCAGATGGTGCTTCTCCTTCTCCCGGTCCTGCTGCTGCGAGGAAGACGGGTGCTTTTATGTCTTGGCTAGGTGAGTCACCAGCCGCTACTTCAAACATCATCGACGGTTCGGCTTCTCCGACTGCGCCTATTGCCAATGCTGGCACGGGTTCTTCGGTAGCATCTCCTTCCGGTTCTGATGCTGTTTTGACGATGGCTATGGTAAATGAATGCGTAGAGCAGATTTACAAAGCTGGCGGTAGTGCAGATACCATCATGTGTGACGCTCCACTAAAAGTGAAGATGTCATCGCTTGCTGGTTCAACCGTTGCTGATCTTGTCAAGAACTGGGACAAAGACGCTCCAGCACATGCTGTAAATGCTGTTGATGTTATTGTCACAGACTTTGGCACTTTCCGCATTGTACCAAGTCGATTCTGTTTGGCTAACCAGTTGTATTTCATTGATTTCGATTTCTGGTCAATAGACTATCTACGTCCGTTCCAGACCGAAACACTGGCTAAAACTGGTGATTCCGTTAAGCAGATGATGATTGCTGAATACGGCCTACGTGGTAAGAATGGTCAGTCTTCAGGTGCATTAATTGGCGTCAAAGATGCCTAATATGTGAGATAGGGGTGGCCCTTCGGGGCCACTCCGACCTTATGTTTATATACAACAGTATACCTACAGTAGTTGTGCAGGATAATGTTATTACTCCTGCGGAATGCAAGTCTATTATTAGTTTAGCTAAAAGTCTTGGGTTACGAGAGCAGGAAGTAAATAAACAAGGGAAGACGAAATCCGATAGCCAACGGAGCAGTACAGGAATTGGCATAGATGTAAACTACAATGATTCGGTGCATGAAGTTACAGAAAGGTTGGCTGCTATTTGCAGGATGCCTCTGAGTCATTCGGAACCTATGAATATACAGAGGTATATTCCGGGGCAGAAGTATACACCTCATTATGATGCGGCTAGAGATAGCGAAGAGATGCCGCCTGAGTTCTATCTAAAGGAGTCTGGTAACAGGGCAGTAACAATGATAGCCTACCTAAACGATGTTGAAGGTGGGGGTGGCACAGGGTTTCCTAATCTTGGTTTTGTTGTCAAAGCATTTACCGGAAGAGTTCTCATGTTTGGGAATTTAGATGAAAACAGTGATGCTCACCCATTATCGCTTCACATGGGGATGGAACCAAGTGGTGGTGAAAAATGGATGTTTACTTTATGGTTCAGGGAGAAGGAATATATGTCAACCAAGAAGGCTTTAGGAAGAAAGAAATCTAAAAAGCAACACGCTAGGCCTAATGGCGAGTTACCTAAAACCGATAGAAGTTTAAGAAGTGAAATGAAAAAGATTGTTGAAACTCCGGGCAGATTACCTCTATGAAAAAATTTGAACCACCCAGACCTTCTACCTTTGAGGATCATGGAGATGGCACTTACAGCATAGTGACTCACCAAGACGTTGAGCCTATCATAGAAGAAAATAAAAAGTTCTTAAATGAATATGGTGATAAACTAACCCCCGGTAAACAAGTACATGGTCATAAGGTAGCATCTATCCCATTCACTGTATGGGAGCAATGGATGACCGATACAAACGGGGCTATAGAGAAAGACCCTAAATTGTTAAAGAAATATTTAAATAACCCTGACAACAAGTTTTTCAGGACGACACCATCGAGGCTATAACTATGTGGCTATACAATCCCGGTCAACCCGGAGCGACACAAACCAACTACGCAATTCTAAACAACAGCGTTTACTTTATCGCCCGTAGATAATGGCAATTTCGACGTATACAGAACTGCAAACTGCGGTAGCTAACTGGCTTGATAGGGACGATCTAACAGCTAGGATACCGGAGTTTATAGCTTTGACTGAGGCAAGGTTTAATAGAATCTTGCGTATTCGGGCTATGGAATCAGAAGCGGATCAAGCTACTGTTGCTGGAACTAGAAGTTACTCTCTGCCGACTGACTATCGACAGATGCGTACTGTGCATCTAACAACTAGTCCTATAACAGCAATGAGTTATATTACTCCTGAGATAATGGATAGGATATGGGCTGGAAGCACTCAGGGTAAGCCTTTATCCTACACTATAAAGGGTAATAATATTTATGTTGGTCCTTCTCCTGATGCGGTTTATACTATACGATTCCTTTATTATAAAAAGGTTCCTGCGTTAACCTCATTAGCCCCAACAAATTCCATTCTTACAGATGCTCCTGATGTTTATCTGTATGGATGTTTATTAGAAGCAGAGCCGTTCTTACAGAATGACGCAAGAGTTCAGTTGTGGGCTACTGCATTCCAACAAGCAATAGCAGACATCCAAGAACAGGATGAGAAGGATAGGCATTCTGGCGAATTGAGAGTCCTTAATACAGGCGGGTACTACTAATGGCATTAGAAACTGGTAATTATATTAATAATCTTGTCCCGGCTAACCCCCCTGCGGGTGATCCGGTAAGTCAAGGTGATGACCATCTTAGACTAATCAAGAAGGTTGTTCAGCAATCATTCCCGTCTGTAGATCAAGCAGTTAATGCTGTACATACTAAAGCAACTGCTCCCGCAACAGGGCTTACAGAAGGTTTAATCTGGATTGATACTTCAGGCGGCGCTGGAAACCATGTTATCAAGGTTTATGATGGTTCCACATTCCTGACGTTACCATTCAGTGTAGAAGCTGCTAAGACGGTTGATGTTGATGGTGGCGCAATTGATGGCACTCCAATAGGTGGAACTACACCAGCAGCGATAACAGGCACTACACTAAAAGGTGATACCAGTCTAGAGTTAGCTACTGGAGCGACGGTAACAGGTATTGATAATGGTGCGTTAGGATCGAGCGCGACCTTACTGGCTACTCAGGGCGCTATAAAGACCTATGTGGATGCCCAGATAACCGCTGAAGATTTAGACTTTGAGGGTGATAGTGGTACAGGCTCAATAGACTTAGACAGCCAGACATTAGACATAGCTGGTGGCGCTAGTATTACCACAAGTGCATCAGGGCAAACATTAACTGTAGCCGCTGATGATGCAACCACTTCAGCTAAAGGTGTAGCATCTTTTGACTCTAATCATTTCGATGTAACGTCTGGCGCGGTATCCATAAAAGCCGACAGTATTGATGATACCTTGATTGATTTTGGTACTGGAACCAATCAGGTTAGCACAGCAGATGTGCCAGAGGAAACAAACCTTTACTACACAGATGGTAGAGCAGATGGAAGGATAGCAGCAGCAGATGTTGGCGATCTGAACAACGTAGATACCACTGGTGTTGCTGACGATGACATCCTAAAGTATGACTCTGCTAGTGGTACATTTAAAGTAGAGGCTGACAGAATAGCGAACCACCTTACAACTAAGGGTGACTTGCTTGCGTTCTCTACTGAAGAGACAAGGATGGGTATCGGTACAGACACTTATATATTAACAGCGGATTCATCTGCAACTCACGGGTTTGCGTGGACTGCCCCAGCAGCCGCTGGCGACCCTGCTGGCACGGCGGTTGCAATGGCGATTGCCCTCGGCTAGGAGAAAATAATGGCTAACGCATTTAAAAACAAAGCTAAAACATTGAACAATGATACATTGTCTACAGTGTTTACGGCGCATACATCTGGAGCAGCGGAGACAGTTATACACAGCCTGACTGTATGTAATACAGGAACGGCTGGAACGATCAACGCAGATATAGTGGTTACTGATTCAAGCCCTTCAGCAAGTTACTACATTGCTAAAGTGGCTCCAGTTCCAGAGGGTAGTTCTCTTGTATTTGCTGACATCAAATTAAATCTAGAATCTGGAGACATACTAAAAGCTAAGTCTTCTCATGCTAGTGGACACTTGGATGTATTCGCTTCGGTGCTTGAGATAACATAATGGCCTATCTAGGAAAATACGAAACAAGGACTGCCGACTTTAAGGTATATACCAGTAGCACGGCTACTGCTACGCATACCTTATCGTGGACACCGACGAGCAAGCAAAGTCTTCGTATTACCATTAATGGTGTTGTCCAGCAAGACGATGCGTTTAGCCTTACAGGTAATACAGTAACATTAGATGCTGCAATCTTAGTCACTGATGTTCTGGAGATTGTTGGTGTAAATGAATTAGGCGGACAAGTCCTAGTCCCTGCTGACGGAAGTATCCAAACAGGTAAGTTAGGTGATAACTCTGTAACTCTAGCTAAGATGGCTGATGGCACTCAGGGTGGAATTATTCATTATGGTGCCGCTGGCGCTCCTACACAACTTTCTGCTGGAACGTCTGGACATTACTTAAAAACTCAAGGGGCTGGGGCTAACCCTGTATGGGCTGCTGTTCCTGCTGGGTTTGATAGCATTGCATTACTCTCAACACAATCTGCTTCAACAACTGCTAGTGTGAGTTTTGACAACTCTCTTATCACATCAACCTATAAAACTTATGAGTTGAGATTTTTTAATGTTGTGTCTGTAGATGATGGGATCAATTTACGAGTTAAATTTAGTAATGACAATGGATCGACTTTTAGTTCTTTCCATACCAGTGGTTATGATGGTGCTTATACAGGCGCAAGTGGTGCTGGCTCTGGTTACGACACTTCAAATGATGTTGTTGGGCAAGACTATATGAACGTAGCTAAGAATTCCTCGTGGGATGCTGGTGACTCTATCGGCGGTACGATTTGGATTCAAGACCCTACCAACTCATCTTTTATAACAACGTATCAATTTCTTACCTCAAACATCTCGCATGATGGAACGCCATACGTTTATCAGTTATGGGGTGGCGGCATGTGGGACGCCACTTCTGGCTCAAACGCTGTTGACTACATCAGGTTTTTTATGTCAACAGGGAATATTGCTACGGGAACATTTCAGTTGTGGGGGTATAAATAATGGCTAGAACTAAGATGGTGAACGGTGAAGTTATTTCTCTCACTCCAGAAGAAGAAATCGCTAGAGATGCAGAAGAAGCAAAAGCAGCGGAAGAGAAAGCGGCTCTTGATGCAGATCATACTTGGAAACGCAAAGCAGAATACCCATCAATAGATGAACTGGTAGTTGCTCTTTGGGAAGGTGTAGTAGAAGAACGCATGGCAGCAGTCACTAAACTAGAGGCGAAGAGACAGGCTGTTAAACTCAAGTATCCTAAGTGAGTTTCATAGTTGGAATCGCAAGGATAGCCCATTGGTTTCTTATCCCGTTCCTAGTCGTATGGATGAGCATAGCACCAGATGAAATGCTGCCTAACTGCTTAACAGAAGCAAAGGCACACATCGCAGATAAATTTAGAGGAAGTTACTTTGGCACAGACTAAAATTGAAAGAGCTAACCTAGCAACCACTGGAACTCCAGATGGTAGTAAATTCCTGCGTGATGATATGGCATGGTCTTCTGCTGCCGCTGGATTTGCTGCTGTTACCTTCTACACAGACACATCAGGCGATACTTGGTCTAAATCTACGAATAATCCAACAAAAATAGTTGTTGAGGTTATTGCAGGAGGTGGCGGTTCTGGCGCGGGAGCGCATAGTGGTGGTTCTGGCGGTGCCGGAGCATATGCAATGGCCTATATAGATGTAAGCGATATAGATACAGCAACAGTTACTGTCGGTGCTGGCGGAACGGCAGGCTCTTCTGGTTCAGGTGGGACAGGTGGCACATCATCTTTTGCCAAAGCTACTGGTTCAGGATCATTTACAACCATATCATGCCCCGGTGGAAATGGCGGTGGTAATGCTAACCATACTGCTGGGGCAACTACAGCGCTTCCAACTGGTCCGGCTAATGGGGTGTATATAGCTGGTAGTGGCGGAGGTGGGGCTAGTAGCGCGGGGCAAGTGGCTCATGGTTATGGCGCTGTGTCATCCACTACCGCTACGACAACTGCTTCTGTTGGTTATGGCGGTGGAGAAGTTGCAAGTGCGCCAGCGGGTTCAGGATTTGCTGGAAGACAAGGAATGGTTGTTGTTTGGGAGTATAAATAATGGCATTAACTAAAGTAGACAAAACAGTCATAGAAGCCACTGGAACACCAAGCGCATCGAACTTCCTTCGGGGAGATGGTACATGGAATGCTCCTGCTGGCGGATTAAGCCACTATAGTCAATGGAGATTAAATGCAGACTTTACAGGAGATAAAATACCTATAACCGGCACATTATTAGAAGCCGTTATAGCTGCTGATCCTACAACGTCCACCGCAAGTCCAACATCTAGCACTGCTGTCGGTGATCCAATGACTTACGATTCTAGCACGGGAGCATTCACTTTCCCTGCCACGGGTTATTGGCATGTTTTATTCCACGCTAATTGGGAAGGAACTACAAATATTACTTACCTAAGAGCTAGTATAGCTGGTACAACAGATGATACAACGTATAATATTTTTGGTACTGCTGGCACAGCATCGCAGAAAGCTACTGGCAGTAATATATATGTACAAAGCACTACAGAAGTCCTTTTCGATGTTACGAATACAACCACGCACAAGGTCCGCTTTGAGGTTGACATAGAAACAGGATCACCAGTTTGTCTTGGTGTTGCGTCTGGTAGCGGCTACAACCGAACCTTTATGACGTTTATAAAGATAGCAGATACATAATCGTGTGGGAGTATAAATAATGAGCTATTTAGGAACTGAACCCAGATTCGGCACATACCCTGTACAACTAATCACTCCTAACGGTGTTGACTCAACCTTTACACTGAATGAGTCTCCAACTTCAGAAGCATCGATCATAGTCACGATTGATGGAGTAAAGCAGCAGACAGATGCTTATAGCGTAAGCGGTACGACATTAGACTTTGCTGGCACTGTTCCTGCATCGACTACTCAGATAGAGGTTGTCTACTTAGGGTTGGCTTCTGACGGAATCCCAACAGTAGACCAGACGCTAGGTACTAATGCACTTATGAGAACTAATGCCCAGACCATCAACGAAGACATCACTATAGGCGCTACGACTAACGCAGTCAGTGGCGGACCTATTACTATAGCAGACACCAGAACAGTGACGATAACTACTGGTGGTAACTGGAGCGTCGTATGAGTACATTAAAAGTCAACAAGCTACAGAAAACTGTAAGCGGAGCGGCGACATTCACATTGCCTACCGATGATGGAACGAGTGGGCAGTATATGAAGACGGATGGCAGTGGAGCGTTGAGTTTTGGTACTGTTACGGTTCCTGATGCCGCTACAAACGCTCCTGCGTTTGAGTATCAACTAGCCAGCACTCAGACCGTGGCGGATGCAACATGGGCAACAATAGAATTTGCTTCAAAAATTTATGATACAGATGGATCAGGTGGAACTGTATTTGATACGTCTACCTACACGTTTACTGTCCCAAGCGGTCAAGCAGGAAAATACTTCATTTATTGCGGTGTAGTTATTTACGCTACAGCAGGAGGCAACCAAGCGAATCACACGCTAATTTTACTTAAAGATAAGGATGACAATAACGCTGGGACAGCAGAGTTCAATCCTAGTGGTCATGGGTATATGACAACATTAAATATTACTTCTGTTTTTGATATGGCAGTTGGTGATTCATTAAAACTTCGGGGTTATATGGACACCGCTAGTGGCGGTACTGTTGGATTTGGAAGTGATCCGTACCCAAGAAGTTATTTTGGTGGTTTCAAGATTATAGGGATTTAACATGGCAATTACAGCTAAAGGGTTGCAGAAACTTGGATTTGTTTCCAATAAAGATTTTATTTTAGATGCAGAGAAAGACATGGAATGGTTAAGTGCTGAACCACAACCAACCCTATCAGAAATAGAAGCTGCCCACGCACTCTGGAAAGAAGAGTATGATGCTAAACCTGCTAAAGTAGCGTCAGCTAAAGCCAAACTAGAAGCGCTGGGTTTAACTACAGAAGAAGTCAAAGAAGCATTCGGGATATAACATGGCATCAAAAATCATAGTAGATCAAGTACAGAAATCAGGCGGTACTGCCTTTACGCTTCCAACATCTGATGGTGCTGATGGCACCTTTATGAAGACAGACGGTAGTGGAACGCTGTCATTTGCTAGTGCTGCTGCTGGGTTTCATCAGATGCTTGTTAAGACAGCTTCAGATGCAACCTATTCTCCTGACACTGGTGTAACCAAGTTACTCGTAGAAGTGCAGGGTGCTGGTGGTGGAAGTGGAGATACAACTGGCCCTACAGGTACATCATCAGGTGCTGGTGGTGGTTATGCAAGGGTGCAATTAACCGTAACAAGCGCCGATGTAATGAATGTTCAGATTGGCTCTGGTGGGCAAAATGCAACAACCACAGGAGGAACAGGTGGTGCTTCTTCTTTTGCAAGTGTATCAGGAACCTCTTTTACGACTATAACCGCAAACGGTGGCGTTGGTGGTGGGCTTACAACTCAAGGGGCTTCTGGCGGTTCAGCAACAGGTCCGGCTGGTGGTCTATATATTCCGGGTGGTTATGGAAGTATGGAAAACCAAAACTCTAGCGGTGGTCATAGTTGGTTTGGTTACGGCGGTATGTCAACAGGAACAGGGAATCCACAGACTAGAGATGGTGTTGGTTATGGTTCAGGAGCCTCGCAAGCTGCTGCGGGTACAGGTATTGGCGCTGATGGCGCCGATGGTTTGGTAGTCATCTGGGAGTACAAATAATGGTCGGAACAGTAATAGCAAAAGTATCAGGCGCATCTGGTGGCGCAACACTCGCAGTTGAAGGTGGAACGTCTAGCACAACCTATGAATTATCTAAGACAGATGGTTCTGCTAACGATCACTTAAAAACGGATGGCGCTGGGAATCTAGCATGGGTTGCTCCTCCTGCTGGCGGATTGACAGACGCTAGCCAGTGGAGATTAGCTGCGACAATAACAGGCGACCACATTCCCATTACAGGAACATGGGAAGAGTCCGACACATACGGATACGGCAGATTGGGTTCTGCAATGGTCGATACATCTGGTGTATTCACCTTTCCATCAACAGGTTATTGGCTTGTTGTGTTTTGCGGAAGCATGGATGGTGAACCGGGTGGGGCAAGTCAACATCAGTATCGCATCGACACTACCATTGACAATGCCACTTACAACGCTGTTGCATCAGCATTTGCGGAGGCGCAATCGACACACAGGCAATCTGGCACGGCGTTTCACCTGTTTGATGTTACAAGCACCACTGATTGCAAAGTGCGATTCTCTGTTGATGTTTTGAGTGGCGGAACAAGCAATGAGACATTGGGAAGCACAACAGAGAATTTAACATATGCAACATTTGTGAAACTGGCGGATACATAACATGAGTATAGGAGAAACAAATGGCTAATTACGCAGTAGTAAAAGGTGGTGTTGTAGAGAACATGGTGGTATGGGATGGAGTGACAGAGTTTTCTGTAGAAGGTTCTGAACTGATTGAGGCAACTGCTGACGCTCGTATCGGTGGATCATGGGACGGCAACGTATTTACATTTGTTGAACCCCCTGCTCCAGAACCAACAGCAGAACAGGTTGCACACGCTGAAAATAAAGCCAGTGCTAAGTCTAAGTTAGCTGCGCTAGGTCTATCTGAAGAAGAAATCTCAGCAGCATTCGGAATCTAAATGGCTTTAATCCCCCTTGAAAATGCTGGTCAAACTGGCATTGTTCAAGACATCCAGCCGTGGCAGCTTCCAATCAATGCTTGGAGTGATGGCAATAATGTAAGAATGGAGCATGGCTCTGTGCATAAGTGCAAGGGCTATAGTTCTGTTATGGAGACTTGCCCTGTCGCGCCTTACCATGTAGTTTATTTAAAGGATGCAGAGGGGAATAAGTATTGGGTAGCCTGTGGTCTAACTGCTGTCCATGTCTATGATGTGGATGCGGCAACTTGGACTGATATTACTAGATCATCTGGGGCTTACACAGCAACCGCAACGGAAGGCTGGTCTAGTACCGTTATTGGTGGTGTGCTAATCCTTAATAACTTCAAGGACGTTCCTCAGTTCTGGGCTATATCCGCATCTACTGGATTACCTAGCACAGCGACTGCCCTTGCTGACCTGACTAACTGGACTGCTACAGATCGATGTAAGTCTATGCGGTCATTCCGATCTTTCTTGGTTGCCCTGAACATAGAAGATAAATCTTCTGGTACATTGCGTCAGTCAAGAGTAGTGAAGTGGTCTACTGAGGCTGCTATACAAACAGTCCCTGCATCATGGAACGAGAATGATGCTACTGTAGATGCTGGTGAATACGAATTAGCTGATACTAAAGGAGATATATTAGACGGCTTACCCTTGCGTGATACTTTTATGATCTACAAGGAAGATGCTGTCTATTCAATGACCTATGTTGGAACCCCTTTTATCTTTTCATTTAGGCAGCTATCACCTTCAGTTGGGATTCTCTCTAAAAACTG
>VTLG01009845.1_pt1 | contig 17678 bp, 18 predicted proteins | sample 4694571 | NCBI WGS metagenome assembly VTLG01 (sample SAMN12604809, study PRJNA352737) | marine metagenome | biome: ENVO:00000447; feature: ENVO:00000209|ENVO:00000569|ENVO:01000036; material: ENVO:00002151; isolation source: viral sequences binned using virsorter ... | reverse complement strand
CCACCCTAAATACCTAATATACAGCAACTTAAAAGGAAAAGCTTGATAAGGAAAATGGATCTTAAAACATCAATTGTGGATAAATTGTGGATAACTTCGTAAAAAATGTGGATAACTTTCCAATTTTACATAAAAAAAAGAAAAAGAAACAAAAGTAAGACAAAAGAAAGAAAAAGAAAGTATATTTATGGAAATTATATATAATCTTTTTTAAATATATATTTGTAATATATACAGTATATAGCATATTTACTGTATATAGTATATATATAGTATATAGGCGGTTAAAAACAATATATTTTTTATATTGATTGCTAACTTTCTTTAGTTTTAAGTTTACTGTACCAAAAATGGAGACAAATAATGCCAAGCCAAAACATTGAAAAGATCACATTAGATGGCAAAACGTATGATTATGCGAGTTTAAGCACTGATGCTCAAACGACACTTGCTATAATTACCGAATTAAACGGTAAAATCAACGAATTCAAGAAAGAAGCGCACTTTTTAGAGGTTTCTAGAGGTGTATATGAGCAGCAACTTTCAAGACAATTGCCATCAAAATCACTGGAAGACGAAGAATCCGAAAAAGATGCCAAACAGGATAAAGATGGTGGAAAATCCACTAATAACGGAACTAAATCTGGGTGAGAGCCTGATTGAAATTAAGAAAGCTGCGTTCTTATTTGAGAATAGCGGCGATCCAGATGTACTTGACGAGCTGTTAACGCTCATTAAGAACCTTGATATCCCAGTTTTAATTTCAGAACTCCACATACCATATGAGGCAGAAGCCTAACCTAGCAATAGTAATCCCTGATCAGCACTTTCCTATTCATGATGTCCCTGCTGTCAACTGTGCCTTAAAAGCAATTGAGGTCGTTAAGCCTGATACCTTTATCAATCTTGGCGATGTCGGCGAGTGGAACTCAGTTTCAGCCTGGAAATGGCGGGACAAGAAGCAGCCGCCTCTCGAATATCAGATCCCAGTCATTGAAAAGGACATTGAAGAAGTGAATGCTGGTCTTGATTTGTTCGACAAAGCCCTAGATAAGGTCAAATGTACCAATAAGTTCATGCTTGAGGGCAATCATGACGATTGGACCAATCGATTCGTTGAAAAATACCCCTATATGTCTCGTGTTGCCTTTAAAAACAGCTGCAGAATAAAAGATAGAGGATACAAATTTTACAGTTTTAATCGTCCGTTAAAGATCGGTAAATTAAATTTTATACATGGAGCATACGCAACGACATATCACGCAAAGAAGCATCTTGAAGCTTATGGCAGCAACATCGTTTATGGTCATACTCACGATATACAGCGTCATTCACTTACTAAGTTGGATAGCGGTACTATCGGTGCTTGGTCTCTTGGGTGCCTTAAAGATATGTCAGCTGAGAAAAACAAGTGGTTAAGGGGAAGACTCCACAATTGGAACCATGCTTTTGGAATAATTACATGGTTTAACAATGGAAATTTCCAAGTAGAAACTATAGAGATACAGAAGGGGAAATGTTTCGTATGGGGAAACGAAGTCGATGGAAACTAGGGTCAGTCGGGGGGATATAGAGTTAGATCATTACAATGATCAGGTTGGGTGTGCTGACCCTGTATTCCAAAGGAAAGTAAAAGGTGTAACCCATTATGCCTATAAAAATAAGAAAGAACTACTAAAAAGGCACAAAACCGCAAAACTAAAAAGGCACAAAACCGCAAAAATTTCGGATGCGGGAACCGCACAGGAGGGAGATTGGGTAGAGGCTCAGAATGGAGTTATGAGTCAGGTGCTGAAATCAGGCACTATCGGTAAATCCCCCTATATTCGCACTGTCTTGGGTCAGTTCAGACCCTATAAAGGCAATAACCCTATCTCTGGTGAACCACACAAAAACATATATACTTTCTCCAAAGAAGACCCCTGGGCGTATAAAGACAGGGATGTGCCCACAGAAATGGAGATTTTGTTCGTAAACCTCATATTTGGCAATGTTCCCAGAGAGATTGCTTATATGCATTTGTATAAAACGAACAACTACGCTTACGCAAAAGAGCGTTCAGCGTGGCTTTTAAAACAAAAAAGGATTAAAAAAGTGATAAATGAAAAATTAGCAGACAAAATGGACGAATTGAACATTACAGAGGATATGTTGCTTGAAGAGATGCGAGACAGTATACTAGCCGAAAAGGGTTCCGTTAAGTTCAATTATATCAAATTAGCCGCAGAAATGCGTGGAATGATGCCTAAAGAGAAATCTCAGACGATTGGGCTCATGCAAAAGGAGATCCGTGGCTTTACAAAGGAAGAATTAGAAGCATTTACGAGGCCCGCACTTGAAGAAAAAAACGATATTGGAAACGGTTAGTGACAATAAATCAAGAATTGAATCCACAGACCAAGCTACTTTAGATGGACGAACCGCTGATAAGGCGATTAGGCTATGTCCTGTATGCAACACTTGTTACGACACTAAATATTATAAGGATTATGCTGATATGGGCAAGGTTACTTATTATGAGGATTTTCCCAAATATGGGAAAGAAAAGGCAATTTGTCCGAAATGTTCGCAAAATTAAACAAGAAATACTATTGGAGCTATCCAAAGCATCAAAAATGGGGAAATATTAATTATGTTATTCAGTTTACACTATCCGAGAAGAGCTGAATCCCTATGTGGGATTATGCAATAGGTGTTTTAAAGTTTGTTTTATGTTTCATGGTGGCGTGGGGATTAAAGAATAGTCCCATGGCACTACCCGTAGCCTGTGTATGTCTAGCAATAATAGGAGTTATAGCAACACGAAAGATATATGAAAAAGGCTGATTTCAATATTACACCCCCACCATCCGTTATGGCAGAGCGTGACGAGGTTTTAAGGAAAGCTTATACTGATCTAGTTTTCTTTGGAAAGGCGTTTTTGCCTAAAGATTTCTTAAATAAGAGCAAATCTCCCGATTTTCACTATGAGGTGGGACAAAAGCTAATCAACACCAAGCCAGGGAATCGTACCTGTATTATACTTCCCAGAGGGTTTGGTAAGTCAATTCTCTCAAAAACGGCAATTGTTCACAAATTATGCTTCGCAGCTAAAGATGAGCAACATTTCTTCGCTTGGATATCAGAAGAACAAACCCAAGCAATCGATCATATCAAGTATATTAGACAACATTTTGAAGATAATAAGATGATAAAGTATTATTTTGGCAATATGGACGGTGGATTAATCGGTAAACGATGGACAGAGAAAGATCTGGTTACAGCCAGAGGAGACAGGATTATCGCAAAAGGTACCAATCAGAGGCTCAGAGGCCGTGCTGAAGTGGATGTTCGTTACACTGGTATCATTTTAGATGACTTTGAATCCGAATTAAACACAAAAACACCCGAAAGACGATCTGAGATTAAAAAATGGGTGGTGTCTACAGTATATCCCGCTCTAGAGGAAAGCCCTGGAAGGGAAGGTTGGATATGGCTTGCGGGCACAATTGTTCACTTTGATAGCTTTTTACAGATGACATACGACGGATTTAGAAAAGCAGAAGAAGATGGATCTACATATTCGTGGGATGTGGTCTTTAAAAGAGCTATCGAAGATGAAAAGCCAATGTGGGCGGAGCAGTTTCCCCTTGCAAAACTCAAAAAGAAGAAGAAAGAGTTTATTGAGGCAGGGCTTGTAAACAAGTTTGCTCAGGAATATATGAACGACGCTAGAGACTTGGGCTCCGCAGCGTTTAAAATAGACAGAGTTAAGAACCATAGCTACCAATTTAAGTCAGAAAACAAGTTTTCATACCTAGCAGACAGAGATCACGCTATCCCAGTTAACATTTACATTGGAGTTGACTTAGCAGCTACAGCCTCTGAAACCTCAGATTATCAGGTAATTTTAGTAATGGGGATGGATTCTAACCAAAATAGGTATGTTTTAGAGTATTTTAGGGAACGAATACCCACTTTCGACGTACCAAAGAAGATAATAGAACTAACTAAGAAGTATTACCCAGTTAGAAGGGTGACGATTGAAACGGTAGCGGCGCAGGAAATGGTCAGAGATATGGTCACCAGGATGTCTGCAAAAGAGAGAAGGCTGATGCCAGGCGTGTTTAAGGGGGTAAAACCACCACCTGGGATAAAAAAGCAGGATAGACTTGAAACCTCATTGGGACCAATCATTAATAGTAAGAAGCTTTATATTCGTGAAGATATGACAGAATTGGTCGATGAGATCTTTGAACACCCAAAACCACGCAACGACGACCTAATGGACGCTTTATATTACGCTGATTACTATGCCAGACCCCCAAAAAGTAAAAAAATGGATGTTGAAGATTATGAAGAGTCGATTGAGGAAAATATGAGGCGACCAGTTAAAAAAGTCTATAACTGGATAACAGGTTCTAAATATTAATATTTAGGGTTTGCATATTACGATAATTATAATACATTACACGGGTTTATATTAAATGCCAAGATTCGGAACCAGAAGCAAAAGTAGACTACACACCTGTGATGAAAGGTTGCAAAAGCTTTTTAAAAAGGTTGTAAAGTCGTTTGATTGCACTGTTTTAGAGGGTCATCGTGGTAAGGAGAAACAAAACGCTGCGTATGCGAAAGGCAATAGTAAACTTAAATATCCCAATGGCAAACACAACAAGGTGCCAAGCATTGCAGTTGATGTTATCCCATACCCGATAGATTGGAATGATCGAGACAGAATGCATTATTTTGCAGGTTTTGTCTTGGGAATCGCAAAAAACATGGGTTTGAAGATTAGATGGGGCGGCGATTGGGACATGGACACACATACCAAAGATAACAAGTTTGATGATTTAGTACATTTTGAAATAAAGGAATGATGAAACCCAGCACAGATACAGTGCCAGCAATGCTGACACCAGGAGAGTTCGTTATAAGAAAAGACGCTGCCGAGGAAATAGGTCCTGAAAAGCTACATATGCTTAACAACATTGACCGCCTTGGTCAATCTGCGTTACTAGAAAACGCCAAATCTCCAATGGGATATCAAGAAGGTGGGAAGGTGAAGCTATCGGACTATTGGAAAACGGGACGCTCCTACACCAGGGAAGAGTCGGACGCAGCTTATAGGGAATATTTTGGCGATAAGTATGGCGGAGGAGAAACGGGGCTAGAGTTTGCGGAAAAATATGAATACAAACCAAATCCAATAGAAAAGCTTTTAGATAAACTCCCTGGAATAGGCGGTAAAAGGGCTTATGATAGAGCTAAAGACTATAGTGAAAGAGTTTTTTCTGATCCAGAGTCTTTAGAAAGAAGAGAAGACGAAAGGGAGAGGGAGATAGACGTATATGGTAAAATCTTACAGGATTATGTCTCGGAGAACGACAAATCGGTAAAAGATATGTTCATGATGGCCTCACTACAACAGGCCACTGAGGATCCTAGAAATTTCGGATATAGTATGCACGCATCCGATATGGATAAAAGCAAAATTAATCAATATATACAAGGTAGTGACGTAGGGCACCAGACGCACGATCGTGGTGGTCGTTATAGAAGCGTTGACGAGCACAACATAACTCAAACCAAGCGTGGAAAAGATTTATTTGGTATTATACCGTGGGGGTACGAAGGAAGCGTCAAAGAAAACCCTGGTATTAATCCAATGTTAGATGTTCAAAAATTAAAAGAGCAAATAGATAATATGAAAACTGCTCAATTTATTCCAGGGTATCAAGAAGGTGGGCAGGTTTATGCGGATAAAGAAACCATTCCATATAAGGTTGGTAGAAACGCTTTGTCTTCTGACCCTACGTTAAGCAGGGAAGAAAGTCGAGATGCACTGGCTCAGCGAACAACATATCCAAAGAAAACCCTGGTATTAATCCAATGTTAGATATTCAAAAATTAAAAGAGCAAATAGATAATATGAAAACTGCTCAATTTATTCCAGGGTATCAAGAAGGTGGGCAGGTTTATGCGGATAAAGAAACCATTCCCTATAAAGCTGGCAAGAGAGATCAACTATCTGGGGGAACTGCGGGAAGAGAAGAGAAAAGAGATATAATGGCACAAAGAGTGCTGTACCCAACCGATCATTTTGTTAGAGGGTCGGCTGGTCCCGCTATGGGAGTAGGTGCCCTGAAAGGCTTGGGTTTAAACTTGCTTTTAAACAGCTTAACTGGAGGGGCTACGGGTGGCTACAATGCACTGGCGGCTCTCACTGGAGCTGTGAGTGAGGCAAAAAAGTGGGGTAGTAATAAAACTCAAATAGAAAGAATGGCAGAAGGGAAGAGACCTTTCGACCCAGTCCACTTTAGAAAAGATTACGAAAGTGGAGATATATATTCGGCAACCAAAAAAGGGTGGAGAAAAATTTCCCCTGATGCGGTCGCTAAGATGGAAGAACATTTTCCCGACTATATGAGGAACATTGATAGATACCAAGAAGGAGGACCTGTAATGCACAATAAAGGACAAGGGCAAATGAACGAAGTATTGTCCTTATTTGGAGAAAAATCACAAGATGCTGATGGTTTACAAAAATTAGCAGCTTTAGCTACGATGCAGAGAGCACTAGACATACAGAAAGCTATGGGATCGCATGGCGAAGGAATGGCTACCCATACAATGCCAGACGGCACAGTTATGCCAGGTGCTACTCACGAAGAATATGAAGCGATGGGAATGCGTGGAGGTGGTTATGTTCCACAATATCAAGAAGGAGGATCTGTAGAGCCTCCAATGCCGACAGGAGAGCAGGGACCACAACAAGCCCCAATGTCTAGCGGACAGCAAGCTTATTATAAACCACCAATGGAGCAATTGGGAATGGACGAGTTTGAATATAGTGCTTACATAAAATTTGGTCCAGAGTTGTATAAATATTTTCCTCAAAATTTTAAGCCAAAAGAACAATGGACTGCTTACGACTCATTAGTATCCGACGGAATAATAAACCCATATGAAGTTAGCAAAGACAGTATAAATGTTTTAACAAACGACCAATTAAATGAACTTTTAGGTCAAAGAAAGCCCCCTCAGTAGATGGAAACAGACCCAAGAGCGCAATACAATCAGGATCTGTATAGGCGATGGCGTGACGCTAGATCGGATTGGGATGCCGAAGCTCGAAAAGATATAGATTTTTATTTAGGTAATCATTTTACCGCTGAAGAGTCTGACGAATTAAAGACTCGCAATCAGGCTGATGTGCCTATGGATAGAATTTCTCCAGCAGTTGAGAAATTAAAAGCAACACTGACATCGAGACCGCCCACATTTACCATAACCCCAAGAGAAGACTCAGATGTAAAGATATCAAGCGTCTGGAGAACAATTCTTGGCTATGTATGGGATATTTCAACTGGTGACGCTCATATGAAACAGGCGATACATGATTATGCAATCTCTGGACTGGGGTATCTTTATGTATATGTCGACACAGAGGCAGATTTCGGGAGGGGCGATGTCAAGTTCACAAATGTTAATCCATTTAGGGTGTATGTCCCACCATCATCGAGAGATCGTTGGTTTGGGGACGCTGAGAGCATTTTATTGTCTACTATATTAACAGGCGAGCAGATAGTCGCCCTCTATCCCGAATTGGCGATAGAAGAAGACCCAGAAACTGGGGAAGAAATAAAACCACTTATTGAAACCGTATCAGCTTATAGGGAAGAAGATTATCCAAACACTCAAAACAAGAATTCAATGCAGGTATATACCCCTGCCGAAACTCAATATTTAGATCAGTTTGAGTTTAGAAAATATCAGATTTTAGAAAGATATTATAAGACCAAGGTTCCTTTTTATAGGGTTTTAGACACTAGTAATGGAAAAGAATATGTGTTTAATGAAGTTGACATTCAACGCTATATGGAGGAAAACTCAGACATTATTGAAAATGGAGTGGTTCAAATTGTAGAGGTTCCACAGAATAGAGTGAAGGTATGTGCAACTTTAGGCGAAATCGTATTATATGAATCTGTACTCAATACAGATGTTTATCCAATAGTTCCATTGCCCAATGTTTGGACAGAAAGCCCATACCCCAAATCTGATGTGTCGAGAGCGAGACCAATGCAGAGACTTCTTAATAAAGTTTGGTCTCTTGCGCTGTCTCACGCACAGGCCTCTGCGGGATTAAAGTTATTAGTTCCATTGGGTAGTGTAGAAGATTTAAATCAACTGGAAAAAGATTGGGCGAACCCAAATGCGGTTATTGAAGTAGACTCATCGCAGGGAGAACCACACTTTCCAGCTCCACAGCCACTTGCAGCTGAGTTCTATAGATTGATTCAGCAATGTGAGTTTTATATAGATTTTATATTTGGGTTACCTGAGATGATGCATGGCTTTGCAGAGAAAGCCCCAGAAACCGTCAGGGGAACAGAAAGAATGATGGCTTTAGGGCAGGAAAGACCAAAATCAAAATTAAGAGACATAGAATTTAGCATAAACAGACTTGGAAAGGTCTTATATAACTATGCAAAAGGGCACTATACATTTCAAAAGATGTTTAGGATTGCCCAACCAAACAATAATTTGAATGAAGCTACGGTCAATTTATATGACGATAAAACAGAACCAATACTTGATATTGCAAAAGATCGTTATAAACTTGATCAGCACGATATAAGAATTGAACCTGGCTCTACATTGCCAACAAGTAAGTGGGCAGAGCTAGGCGTATACCTCGAAGCGTACCAATTGGGTCTAATTGATAGAATAGAAGTTCTGAAGAAGAATCCAGAAATCTTCGATAAAGAAGGGATATTATCTAGGATGGATGAAAAACAGCAACTAGTTCAACAAATTCAAGGACTTGAAGGTCAGGTGAAAAATTTGCAAGGGGACTTGCAAACTGCTAGAAGAGAATCTGTAAGCGATAGAAAGCGTGTCGAAGTTGAAAAAACTAAGACAAGGCTCTCTGAGATCGTTTCAGATGCTAAAGCAGACAGAAGGGTTGAATCCAATAAAATGCAAAATAAGGTAAAGCTCGAAGCAGAGAGATTACGGCGTGAAGCAGATCGTCTTAGTCAAGCTCTAAAAGCGTAGAGATATCTTAAAGGAGTTTAAGCAAAAATGTCAAATGAATCCGAGTTAATCAAAAATACTGTCGTAGAACAGGATACATCAGCAGGTCAAGAACCATATCAGGAATCTACTGTCCCAGAGGCAGAGGTTGTTGAGGCGGCACCAGACGCTGGAACGGACTGGGAAGGTGAAACTAAAAAGTTCCAATCTATGTATGACAGATCTCAATCAGAGGTCAATAGATTGAAGAGACTGGAACCAATAGGTGAACTTCTCGAAAATCGTCCCGACTTAGTGGAGGTGTTGCAAGAAAAGATCGTTAACCCTGGTGGTGGGTCAGAGCAACAAGCTCAACTGGATGAGAACGACTTTAACCCTTGGGATGCGTATTATAAGCCCGAATCGCCGTCGTATAAACACCGAGTTGCGAAAGAGCAGGAGACCGTTGGGTCTGCTGTGAATCAAATTCGGAATGAATTCGCACAGCGTGAGGCAGAAGCGCAACAAAGACAATTCCTAGACACTACTGTTAATGAGTTGAAGTCTAAGCATAATATGGACGACAATCAAGTCGCCCATTTCTTAGAGTGGTCGGCGCAACCAAAAGAGGCAGTAGGATTAGGGAACCTTGTTAAACTATGGCAGGATGTCAATAGGGCACCAGTACAAGGTCAAACATCTATCGATGCCGTGAAAGCCGTGCAAAGTGTTCCGCCTTCAGCGGGGGTATTGCAAGGCCAACCAGCAGAGACCGTCAGTGATGACAATAAGGTATTTGACAGAGTATTGAATGCTTCTAAAATGGGCAGACTGGGTTAATAACAAGGTTTTTTCCAAATTAAGGAGGCATAATAATGGCTTACAAAGTCGGAACAAAGCTATCTAGCGATGTTACTTCCGCAGCCACCAGTGCTGGTGTCGGGCAGGCACCCGATCTAAGAAGGTTATATGACTTTTCTGATCGAGTTGCAGAGCTCTCACCTGAAGAATCTCCATTTTTTGTTTACCTTTCTAAGGTAGCAAAAGCACCAACAGATGATCCTGTTTTCCGTTTCTTAGAAAATCGTTCTAAGATCGACTGGACAAGCAGAAACTTCTATCTTGACGGTGCTGTAAATGGTGGTTCAGCAGTTAGTGCTGGTACATCCTATTCTTTTACAGTAGATACTGGTTCAGCGAGCGTTGACTGGTTAACTAAAGGTATGGTCTTCTCAGTTAAAACTGTTGATAGTACAGCAGGTTGGGCACAAACTCTAGTAAGAGTTAATAGTGCTGTAACTGATAATGGATCCGATTCCTCATTTACTGGACAAGTAATTGATGTATCAAACACTAACGTCAGTGGATATAATGTTCTTGCTGATAATGACGAGTGTCAAGTAATTGGTACCGCATTTGCAGAAGGAACAGGATCACCAGACGCTTGGTCAAATGATGTTGAAGATGACTTCGGTTATACTCAAATCTTTAAGACCGCAGCTGAAATGTCGAATACAGCTATTGCTACTCGTTATCGTGGATACGCTAATGAGTGGGATAGAATTTGGGCTCTTAAACTTCGTGAACATAAAGTAGATATTGAGCGTGCAATGCTTTTTGGGCAGCGTGCTCGTGTATCTAGCATCCAGTATACTGAAGGTATAGTTGGACACATTGTAAAAAATGCAAATCCAACTGCTGATGATTCAGCACTTTCATATTCTTCTGGTGCACCTTATTATCGTACATCGACAGCGGCAGAGCTCACTTACGACAGATTCTTAAGTGATCTTGAAGTGATTTTTGATCCAGCTCGTGGCGGCTCTTCTGAAAAGTTGGTCCTCGCAAGTTTACCTGTTGTTTCTCAGCTTAATAAAGTTGGGGACGGCGGTTTTCTTGATGTGTCTACAAATAGCACTCAAATTCAACTAAATGCTCCTTTGGAGCAAAGGGCAGGTGCTTTTGGTCATAAGGTAATGAACCTTGAAACAATTCATGGCGATCTTCACATTGTGAAGGAACCACTATTCCGTGGTATCGCAAGTGGTTTCATGGCGATTGTCGATATGGGCAAAGTATCTTATCGTCCATTAGTTGGAAATGGTGTTAATCGTGACACACAGATCGAAACTAATGTTCAGAATGCTGATGAAGACCTTCGTAAGGACATGATCCTTACTGAAGCAGGTCTTGAGGTATCTTTACCTGAATCTCATGCTCTCTATAACCTAGAAGGTAATTAGAGGTAAATAATGAGATCAGCATATCTTGAACCAAACAGTGGAGCAGGTGGATATTTAGTACCTTGTCAGAAAATCAAAGCAGCAATTACATTGACTGCCGATACAGATAGTGGTAAAACATATCTGTTAGACTCAGCGGGTGGAGCGTACACAATAACACTTCCTACAGCTACTACAGCTATGGATGGTACGAACTACAAGTTTTGGGTTGAAGAAAATACACCAACAGGGGCGATAACAATCGCTGCTGGAAGTGCTATCATTTTCGGTAAAATCAATGAAACTGAAGTTGATACTGGCGATGACAGTCCAGGTTCAAGTGCGGCAACTGGTGTTTCTAATGTAATCATTGGAACATCAGCTATACAAGGTGATTTCGTAGAAATGACCTATAGCGGTGGCGCATATTGGATGTTTGGCTCATCGGCAGCTGACGGTGCATTCACTACATCGTAGTCAGAAATGACACACCTTTGGATTGGTGGGGGGTGGTCGTATAAAGGGCTGCCCTCAAAATCCTAAAGTTTTTAAAAAGTTAAAACGGAGATAAAATGGCAGATTATAATACGCTAACAAAAATCATAGTAGGGACAGTTCCTTCAGGTACTCAAGATAGTAGCTCTACAGGAACCCTAGCAGAAAAAATAAATACATTTTGGCAGACCTTGGACAGCACTAATAATGCAGTACAAAGTATGACTTCTGTTCAAGTTGCACCCTACACTGTTGCAGTAATTATAGTTTATACAGGGTAGTCTTTAAATGGCTACTTTTGAAGCACAGGTAGAAGGGCTTACTAGCTTATCTATTGATGGTAGCAGTGCTCCAACACAAACAGAGCTGACTCAGTTCTTAACTGATGGAGCCAAAGAGATACTTACTGCTTTACCAGCGGATAAGAAAATGATGTATTCCACTTCGAATGCACTAGATAATAGTACAACATATCTTACCCTTGGAGGATCTGAGGTGTTGGGGGTTATGCGTGACGACGGGACTATTAACCAACCCTGTAGAAGAATCCCTTCATCTATGAGTGGGAGAGCTCAAGACAGTGCAGAAATGACATATGGGACTACATCAGATCCTGTCTGGTGGGTTGTGAATAATATTTTAAGCATATTTCCAGAGCCATCAAGTGAAGGTGCCACCGTTCAAACTTTAGCATACCCAGCTGTAGCATATGGAGACAGCTCAATAACAAAGTTTCCAGACGAGGCAGAGTACCTAGTCCCAATATATGCTTCAATTAAATCTCTACAAAACGCAATAGCGTCTAAGGCTGGAAATTCAGATATTACTACAGCTTTGACGGCTATGAAAAACGCAATAGAAGCCGCAGAAAATAGAATTGATAAAATGGAAGGAGCAGATGAATCTGTTTTTGGAGATGAAGATACATTTTTGACTACTAACTCTCAATTAACAAGAGTAAAAGATGCGGTTGATAAAGTTTCTGATATTGTTAACGGGAACCAGCCTTCTGCAACGACTGATGCGTTCGGGGCACAGGCTAATGAAGATATTGAATTAGTCACATCTGCGTTAAATATTGCACAAACAGAATTATCTAGGGCTCAAATGCATTTATCTGAATGGACTGCTATTGGCGATATGAGAGTAAAAGAAATCAATGCTTCTTTATCAGAGGCTCAGGCATATGGCAGTGAAATTCAGTCAAGACTGTCTATGTTAACAACAGAATACACTTGGATGGAAAAACAACAAGCAAAATTACAAGCCGATTACGACAAAGGCTTGCAGATTGTGATGGCAGGATAATGGCATTAACAATAACAACATTAACAACTGAAACAGCTTTTACTGAGGTTTCCTTAACCGCAAGTACATCCTTTTCCGAAGTTGGGCTTACGGCATCTACCGACTTTGATTTAGCGGGAAATAAATGGGAGGAGTCGGCGGAATTAACGGCGGGCAGTTGGGACACTATGCTTCAGTTTAATTGGGAAGATTTAGAATAATATGGCTGTAAGAAGACTAACTGTAAAAAATATTATAAGCAGGATAAGGCAAACTTTTCCTGAAGCCCCAGATAATTATTTATATAATTTAATAAATGACGCTTTGCTAGAAGCGGGGCTCTATAGAACTAAAGTAGAGTACGCAAAAGCAACGACGGTCAAAGATCAGATGTGGTATGACCTATCAGATACAGGATCCTCGGTTGATATTAATAAAGTATTCAGAGTTGATTTTATGGATTCAGCTGGAGATTATATTAAGATACCAAGAATGATTGATAGTGAAATACTAAAAATGGATATAACATAATGGCAAGCAATCACAAGCACCCAGAAAATAATGTAGCTTGGTTTATCGTAGGTGATAAACTAGCAATAATTACAACTAAAGGAACAGATTCTACAAGTGTGCATTCTAAAGCTGGCGATTGGAAAGCAATTGACGAAGCGGTGACAGACGGTGTATTGATTCATTATTATGCAGAGCCCAATACTGTTGATGAATTATCTGATTATCCAGACATAGACAATGCAATGCACGCCAATATTGTGGATTATGTGAAATCAAAGCTTTATATAGACAGGGCAGGTAATTCAGCAGATCCAAACGCTTCAGCAACTGCAATGAATTTAGCAATGCTACATGAGAAGCAATGGAGAGATGCTTTGGTTAAGTTTGGAACAAGGCGCAGGGATAAGATAGGTGGGCAAAGAGCTGTAAGGACATTCGATTTAAGATAGTATGGCTACATTAACTGGACAAACAATAGCAAGTACCTATAAGGATCTTCTTCAGGTATCAAACTCAAATAGTGGAATTGACTCTACATTGCGAGTTATATCTGATGGAGAGGCAACAGATTCTGTCTTATACTTAAGTAGTGCCGCTGCTCAAATAACTTCAAATGCTAAGTTATATTTCAGAGATACTGGCTTATATATAGCGTCAAATGCTGACGGTGACTTAGATATTGTATCAGATGGGACCGCAATAGATTCTATTAATATAGAGTCAGCGGGTGGAATCACATTAGACGCAGGTACAGCTGGAAGTGGAGTAGCATATGAGGACGACGGAGATGAGATGCTCCGAATCCATCATTCCTCCAGCGATGTTATTTTTCAGATAAAGAATGATTCAAAAGATTTAGTAGTACAGCAGTATGACGGATACGAAGTAGTAAGATTCTCAGATACTCGTGGTAGAATGTATTTTTACGACGAGGGTGGAGAATATATTCAGTCAGACGGTACAGATTTAACTCTTGCTAGTGGGGCAGATATTGACCTTACAGCAACTAGTGATATTAATATTCCTGCTGATGTAGGGTTGACATTTGGTCATGCGTCAAATCAAAAGATTGAGGGAGATGGAACAGATCTAGCTATTGATGCTACTGGTAATATTAACATTACTTCAACCGTCAACGAAGCAGCTTCCATATATATTCGTGCTAATGCAGGTACATCAGAAACAGTAAAGATACATTCAGATCAAGGCACCTCGGTTACTGAGGGAGCTGAGTCTGTAACCATTCTTTCAGATGCAGGTGGTGTAGGGATACGCTCTACTGCAAACCTTGCCAATGCTGTAAACATTACAGCTGACGGTGGGACCACTTCATCAATACAAATATTTAACGACCAAGGAACTAGCGTAACAGAAGGATCTTCTTCAATTGAGGTTTTATCTGACGCTGGTGGTGTAGAATTAAAATCAACTGCTAATCTAGCTAAATCAATTAAGCTAATTGCAGATGGTGGAACAAGCGAAACAATTTATATACAATCTGACCAGGGGACTGGAGCAGCCTCAATCGAATTATTATCTGATGCTGGTGGTATAACCATATCAGCAGGAAATACTTCCCATGGAGTAAAGCTAGGAACGGTAAGTGGTGCACCTGTTACAATCGGACATACCACATCAGAAACTACTGTTGCTGACAATTTAAGCGTTACTGGGAATGCGGCTGTAACAGGAACAGTCACAGTTGGCAGTGATGGAAGTGGAACAGATGTAATTTTTTATTCAGGAACTTCAGGAGATAATCTCACATGGGATGCCTCAGAAGAGGTTCTAAATATTACAGGAACAAACGGTCAAACCTCATTAGATGTATTAGATGGTGATGTAAGAATCGTAGATAAATTATACTTCTACGATAGAGGTGGTGAATATATGTCAAGCGATGGGTCCACATTGACTGTTGCTGGGGCATTAACATTATCAGGTGCGGTCTCAATGGGCAGTACCTTAGCTGTTACAGGAGTTATTTCACCAACAACTCATATTGATATGCCAGATAGTGCCAATATTAAACTTGGGGCTGCTGACGATATGCAATTATATCACGATGGATCTAATTCATATATAACTAATTCTACAGGAGCATTAAAGATTGCAACAGAGTCATCTGGTATTGCAGTCACAATAGGACACGGAACCTCAGAAGTAACCGTTGCAGACAATCTTACTGTGACAGGCGATCTTACCGTGTCAGGTACAACCACGACTGTCTCTAGCAGTACATTGACAATCGGAGATAGTTTAATCAAGCTTGCCCAAGGATACACTGGAAGTGCATACGATCAAGGTATTGTATTCACCAGGGGAGATGGGTCAAGTAGTAATACGCAGAATATGGCATTCATATGGGATGAATCTGCTGATACGTTTGCAACTATTAAATCATCTACAGAGGATGGAACAACCGCTGGAAATATGACCGTAACGGATCATGTTAATTTAAGAGTAGGTGCTCTTACATCAGATGATTCGTCAACATTTACAGGTGGGTTCGCAGTAGGGTCAGATGGTAGTGGAGCCGATGTAACATTTTACTCAGGTACCAGTGGAGACAATATGACATGGGACTCCTCTGAGGAATGTTTAACAATTACAGGTACCGATGGTCAACAAGCATTAAAGATAGCAGATGGAGATCTTGTTGTAGTAGATAAATTATATATTTATGACAATGACGGTGGAGAATATATATCTGGCAACGGGACTACAGCCACATTAACAGGAGCTTGGGCTTCTGCGAATATGACAATTACAGGTGGTGCGATTAGTGGAATTACAGATTTGGCAGTAGCGGATGGTGGTACAGGTGCAAGCACATTAACAGATGGTGGAATATTATTAGGTAGTGGAACGGGCGCAATTACGGCGATGTCGGTGTTAGGTGACGGTGTTATAGTTGTAGGCGACAATAGTACAGATCCGACCACTATAACGGCATTTACGGCGAATGATGGCTATTTAAAGCATGAGGTGGGTGGAATAGAGGCAGATATCTCATCAATAGCTAAGGGTGGTTTAGTTGTAGGGACTGGAACAGGTTCTATGGGTGTTAAAGCCGTAGGAACAAATGATTATCTTTTAACAGCTGATAGTTCAGCCACTGGTGGTGTCAAGTGGGCTGAAAACTCAGCTGCAACAAAAGGCTTTGCTGTCGCTATGGCAGTAGCATTATAGGAGAATAAAATGGCACAGGATTTTGAAGGAGCAGGAATAAGAGTATCAAACTCAGAGACTGTATTAAGAACAGTTGATAGCGATGATGCTGTAGTAGGTATTCGTGTTGCCAACATAACAACAGCAGCTGTAACGGTTGACGTTTATGTTGAACATAACGATGGTGGCGGTGATGATGACTATTACCTCGTTAAAGACGCACCTGTTCCCGCTGGTGGCTCATTAGAGCTTATCGATGGCGGCTCAAAAGTAATTCTTATGAGTGGGGATAGACTTTTAGCTGAATGCGGTACTGCAAACGGAATTGATGCTTGGATTTCAACCGTTGACGCAGTAAGTACATAGGAGATATAAATGGCCTATATAGGCAATGATCCAAAAATGAACGAAACGGTCACATCGGCTGAGATAGTCGATGGGGCAATTGTTAATGCAGATGTAAGTTCTTCAGCCGCAATAGCGTTTAGTAAAATGGCTGATCTAACAGCTAGTCGTCTATTGGTTTCTGATGGCAATGGTGACGTATCTGTATCTGACGTAACCTCTGCCGAAGCTTTGCTTCTTGATGGTGGTACCTCTGCCACATCCACAACCCTAGCCGCAGCTGACAGGTTAATTGTAAACGACAATGGGACCATAGTTCAGGTTGCTCTCTCCGATTTTGAAACATTTTTTGAAGGTGCGATTGATACGCTATCTTCAGCTATGACCTTTAGCTCTACTGTTACTGTAGGCTCAGACGGATCAGGTCAAGACGTAATTTTTTATAGTGGCACTTCTGGAGATAATTTAACTTGGGATTCTTCAGAGGAATGTCTAACAATCACAGGAACGGATGGAGCACAAGCTCTAAAAGTTGCAGATGGTGATTTAGTTGTTGTAGATAAAATCTATCTAAACGACAACGATGGTGGTGAATATATATCAGGAGATGGAACAGATTTAACTATAACATCTGGCAGACATATT
>VTLG01008087.1_pt1 | contig 17680 bp, 11 predicted proteins | sample 4694571 | NCBI WGS metagenome assembly VTLG01 (sample SAMN12604809, study PRJNA352737) | marine metagenome | biome: ENVO:00000447; feature: ENVO:00000209|ENVO:00000569|ENVO:01000036; material: ENVO:00002151; isolation source: viral sequences binned using virsorter ... | reverse complement strand
ACGAGAATTTACCAATTATTGGAGTATCAAGAAGGGGTATAGGATCAACAACTGACACAGGAACTGGTGCAACTTTAACAATTGAGGTTGGGGCTGCAAATACAACAGTTGGTTTAGGATCAACTTCTTTTGAAGTTAGAAACTTCAAATTAGATAATAATGGTTATAATTTTAAAATTGGGGATGTATTCAAACCAGTTGGTCTAGTTACTGATAGATTTTTAAACACTTCTCAATTAATAAGTGATTTTGAATTAACTGTTCTTGAAGTGTTTAGAGATCAATATTCTTCATGGAACTTTGGAGAATTTGATTTTATTGATTCTATAAAAGAATTACAAGATGGTCAAAGGAAGAGATTCCCATTAATTTACAATGCAAGTTTGCTTAGTTTTGAAATAGATGAGGATAATCCTGATTCATCATTAATTAATCTAGATGCATTACTATTGATATTTGTTAATGGTGTTGTACAAGATCCTGGTGTTTCATACACATTTGAAGGTGGTACATCATTTGAATTTACTGTTGCACCAGACTCTGATGATGAAATTGATATTTTCTTCTACAAGGGTACAACTGGAGTCGATGCTGTACAAGTTTCAGCTGGTTCGTCTGTTTCTCCAACAATTAAAACAGGTGACGTTGTACAGATGTTTAAAGATACTTCTGGAATAACTACAACTCAGGAACAAAGAACAATTTATTCAATCACTGCATCTGATGAAGTAGAGACTAACTTATATACTTTACAGGGTGTTGATGAGAGAAACTTTAAACCATTAAGTTGGACAAAACAAAAAGTTGATAAAAAGGTTAATGGTGAAATTGTATTTAAAACAAGAGACTCAATAGAATCTCAGGTTTATCCAACCTCTAAGATTATTGGTGACTTATCAACATCTGATACAGAGTTATTTGTAGATAATTCTAGGTTCTTTAATTATGAAGAAGATAATTCTGCTCTTGTTGTAAGTAGTGTTGGTGGTTTAATTGTAGGTGCAGGAGAACCTGTGTCTGCTGCATTTACAGCAACTGTTTCAATCGGTGGAACTATTCAAGCACTTACCATAACAAATGGTGGAAGTGGATATGTGGGTTCTACTACATCTATATCAATATCAGCACCACAATCAATTGGAATAGGTATTGGTACAACTGCTACAGCAACTGCTACTATTACTAATGGTGTGATAACTGGTACAACCATTACAAATCCTGGTTTAGGATATACAATATCATCCGTTCCCCAAGTTCTCATACAACTACCAAGAGTTGTAAAAGAGGATATTGATCAAATAAGCACTATTGAGGGATATGATGGCATCATCACTGGAATTGCAGTAACTGATGGTGTAGGTGGTCATCCTCTAGCACTCAAATTCACTCTTGAACCTGATTTTGTTAATAATGCAAGTTCACAAGCAACAGATTTGAAAGTTGGATATCCAATAGTGATATTCGGCACAAAAGTTGGTCATGGTGTTACATCAGTAGATGGAGGTAACAGCACTGTTGTTGCAACAGGAACAACTTGTCTTGATAACATTTACATTATAAATGATTACGTTCCTGCAGTTGGTATAATTACCTGTAACATAATGACTGGTGTAAATACATCAGGTATTAATGGTGCATCAGTAGGTTTTGGTACAGGAGGGTTCTCTTGGGGACGACTTTCTGGATTTACCAGAAGCACAAATCCAATATCTATTGGAGTTACTGGTTTGACAATAGACTCTGGACTATCAACTTACCCAACCGTCCAGAGGAGAGATTTTGGTCTTAGAGACACTGGTTCACTAAGAAAGGATCTTGGGTAGTATAAATATAGAAAAAAGCTAATGATATGGCGGCAATTGTAACAGATCAATTTAGAATTCTAAATGCTAACAATTTTGTAGAGACAGTGGATAACTCTGCAAATTCATATTATGTTGTTGTTGGACTTGCCAATCCAGCACTTGCGGTTGGTTTTGGAAGAACTACTGACTGGAATACTAATACACCTAATCCAGTTGATAATTTTAATTATACAAATCATACTGGTGATACTCAAATTTTTGGTAAGAAGGTAACGAGTGCGAATGTAAGAAGATTGATAACAAGAAGAAATTGGACACAAGGAACAAGATATGAAATGTATCGTCATGACTATAGTGTATCAAGTCCTTCACCTGTAACTAATTCTACAAGATTATACGCAGCAAACTACTACGTAATGAACAAAAATTTTGACGTTTATGTTTGTATTGATAATGGATCTTCGGGAATAAGCACAACTGGTAATGCATCACAGGATGAACCACTATTTACAGATTTAGAACCATCAAGAGCAGGTGAGAGTGGAGATGGGTATATTTGGAAGTACCTTTTCACTGTTCCTCCAAGTGATATAATTAAATTTGATTCAACTGAGTATATTTCAGTTCCTGGTGATTGGCCAACATCAACAGAAGCACAAATATTATCAGTGAGAGAGAATGGTGACTCAACAATTAATAATAACCAAATAAAGAAAGTCTATATTGATGATCAGGGATTTGGATATTCGCAGAATATTGTTGGTAGAGAGGTTGACATCATCGGTGATGGAACAGGTGCAAAGGTTGTTTTAGATACTAACAGTAATGGACAGATAATTAAATCAGTGGTTTCCTCTGGTGGACAAGGATATACTTATGGAATGGTTGACTTAGGTCCTCTTGGTAATTCAGCAGTTTCGGTTGGAAACAAAGCAAAGTTAATACCAATTATACCTCCATCAAAAGGTCATGGATTTGATTTATATAAAGAGTTAGGAACTGATAAATTACTTGTTTATGCGAGGTTTGATGATTCTACTAAAGATTTTCCAACTGATACAAAATTTGCACAAATAAGTATAATAAAAAATCCAACCTCTATTGGATCAACATCTGTATATACTGCAAATGATTTTTCATCAGTTAATGCAATTAAAGTAGTCACTCCCTCTGGTACACCAGTTATTGGTGAAAAAATTGAGCAGGTTGTAACTGGTGGAACAGCAAAAGGTTACATAGTTTCATATGACACTGAAACTAATGTTATTAAATACTATCAGGATAGATCTTTGTATTTCAATCAAACATCTTCTGATCAAACTGATTATGTAGGTGTGACAACTGCTGCAAAAGTTTTACCATTTGAATCATCTGCTACAAGCATATTAGCACCAACTAGTGGATTTAGTGCCTCTGTGGATCAAAACTTTACAGGTATCAGTACCAATCCTACTGGTAACAAAGTTATTTCTCTAGGAGTTAACTTCACAAATGGTCTTGCTTCTCCTGAGATAAATAAAGGATCAGGGGATGTTATTTACTTAGATAATCGTCCATTGATTACTAGGAACTCCAGACAAAAGGAAGACATTAAAATCATCTTGGAATTTTAAAAAATGCCACAAAAAACGAATTTAAATATAAGTCCTTATTATGATGATTTTGATAAGGAAGATAAATTTTACAAAGTTCTGTTCAAACCAGGATTCCCTGTGCAAGCAAGAGAATTAACAACTCTCCAGTCTCAATTACAAAATCAGATAGAATCTTTTGGTAGTCACATCTTTAAAGATGGTTCTATGGTTATACCAGGTGCTATCAGTTATGATGGAACATATTATTCAATTAGAATAAAAGATGAACATTTAGGTATTCCTGTATCGTTATATTTGGATCAATTAATTGGAAAAACATTAAAAGGACAAACAACTGGAATAACTTTAAAAATTGATAGTTATTTGCTTGCTGGAACTAGTTCAGAAATTAATGATTTAACCATATTTGTAACCTATGTAGAATCTGGAGATAGTAATGAAATTTCATATTTAAATGATGGAGAAATATTAATAACTCAGGAATCATTTGTATATGGTAATACATCAGTAAATCAAGGGGAAACTATTTTATCTTTAGTAGATGACAACGCATCAGCACTTGGATCTGCAGTTGGTATTTCATCTGGAACTTATTTTATTAGAGGTACTTTTGTAGATGTCTCAACAGATAAGATAGTTTTAGATCCATATACTAATGATTCTTCATACAGAGTCGGATTAAATATAGATGAAGAGATAGTTACTGCAAAAGATGATGATTCGTTATATGATAATGCAAGAGGTTTTTCAAATTATGCAGCACCAGGTGCAGATAGATTTAAAATAACAACAACTTTAGCAAAGAAAAGTTTAACTGATTATAATGATACTAATTTTATTGAATTAATTAGAATAAAAGATGGTGAAATTCAAAGTTTAATAACTGATCCTCAATATTCATTAATCAGAGATTATTTTGCAAAAAGGACTTTTGATGAGTCTGGTCATTATGCAGTTGAACCATTTACTGTTCAAGTTTCAAATTCACTTAATGATGGAATTTCTAATGAGGGTTTGTTTAAAGCAAATGAGGTAACTGAGGAAGGAAATATACCTGATGATGATCTCATGTGTGTTAAGATCTCTGCAGGTACAGCATATGTAAAAGGTTTTGATGTTGATATTGATGGAACAGAAATTATTGATGTAGATAAACCAAGAGACAAAAAAGAGGTGCCATCAGCATTAGTTCCATATCAAATGGGAACTATGTTAAAAGTAAATAATGTTTTTGGTGTTCCTGCTCCAAATATAAATGACGATACAAAATTTGTTGAATTATATAATCAAAGAACTGCATCAAACTCTGCTGGAACAGGTGAATTAGTGGGTCAGGCAAGAGTTTATTCATTCGCATTATCTGGTGCATCATATGTAAATGATAGCACTGAATGGGATTTACACTTATTCGATGTACAAACATTTACACGTTTAGTTCTTAACAGTTCTGTAACTAATGCTCAAGTTCCAGATGCATCATATGTAAGAGGTTTGAGTAGTGGTGCACAGGGTTATACAACAGCATCAGGTGGTGGTTCGGATATCATAAAGATAACACAAGTAACTGGAACATTCATGCAAGGTGAACAGATTATCTTTAATGAAGATCCTGAAATATCAAGATCCATTAAAACTGTTAGAACTTTTGGAATACAAGATATCAAATCAGTATATCAAGATGCATCTACTTTAACTGGATATGCTTCTGATTTTGTTGCGGATACGGTTTTACAAAGAAAAACTCCTGCTGGTTTTAGTATCACTGATAAGATTGATATTAATGCAGCTGGAATAGCAACTTGTCCTGGTGGTAATTTTACTGGTATAAAAACTGATACAATTGTCAGGTATCAATTACCTAACGAAACTGTAGAGAGATTTAATAGAGTTACAGAAGTATTAAGTGATGGATCAATTTCATTAGCTGCTGTTGCAAGTATAACTGGTATATGTAATGGTGCTTTACCAACTGCACAGAATACTACAACAACTTTTGCATTTGGTGTAACTAATATAAAAGTAGAAGATAATAAAGGTCTATTTGCTAAAATTGGAGACTCAAATGTATCAGATATTGAATTAGCAACTGCAACTCTTATAGTAGGTAAAAATATTACTGGTGAATCAACTGATGCAAATGGAGTATGTACATTCGATCTATCAGCAAGTGGAATATCAAGTGCTTTTTATGAGTCTTTTGATGAGGAAAGATATGCAGTTCATTTTTCAGACGGAACAATTGACCAATTAACATCGGATCAATTTGTTTTAAGTAATAATGGTCAAACAGTTACTATGAACGGATTAACAGCTAGTCAATCCAACGTTGTTGTATCCACAACTCTTAAAAAACAAGGGTTGAAAAGTAAGCAAAAAGATTTTATTAGAAGTGAAAAATTAATAGTTGACAAGACTGCAGTTGGAATTAATACTTCTTTAACTGGCATGACCAAAGCAACTGGATATGGGTTAAGAGTTGAAGACAGAGATATTTCTTTAAACTGTCCTGATGTTGTGAACATTGTTGGTGTATTTGAATCTATTGATACAAGCAATCCTACTTTGGATAAAATTACTCTGCCTAGTGGTTTATCTTTAAATACAAATGCTATATTAGGTGAAAAAATAGTAGGTTCTACAAGTGATTCTATTGCACAAGTGGCAGGATTAGTATCATCAACTGAAGTTGAAATAGTATATTTGACTGAAAATAAATTTGTTCAAGGAGAAGTAGTTACATTTGATGAATCAAACATATCATCAACAATACAATCAATTACTGTAAGCAGTAGTTTAAACATCACAAATATATTTGATCTTGATAAAGGTCAAAGAGATCAGTACTATGATATTTCAAGAATAGTTAGAAAAGCAAATTTTGCAGCTCCAACAAGAAAATTATTAATTGTTTTCAACAAATATGATGTACCATCAAATGATAATGGTGATTTTTACACTGTAGCATCTTATAATGAAGAAAGATTTACATCTGATATACCAAGTATTGGTAAAAATAACGTTAGAGCAACAGATACAATTGATTTTAGACCAAGAGCAACAATTTATTCTGGTACAGAATCACCATTTGCATTCCAAAATAGATTGTTTGGTTCAGTAGGAAATGTAAATCCATCATTCATAGTTACACCAAATGAAAGTTCAATTATTGGATATAATTATTATCTACCAAGAATTGATAAGATTGTTTTAGATGATGATGGTGAATTAACAGTTTTACAAGGAGTTTCAAGTGTAAATCCAATAGAACCAATCCATGATAAAAATCATATGGACATTGCAACAATTACATTGCCAGCATATCTTTATGATCCAGATGATGCTGTTATAAAAATGGTTGACAATTCCAGATATACCATGAGAGACATTGGTGGTTTGGAAGATAGAATTGAAAATTTAGAAACTGTTACTTCTTTAAGTTTACTTGAATTAGATACTAAAACTCTTCAAGTTCAAGATGCTGATGGATTAACTAGATTTAAATCTGGTTTCTTTGTAGATGATTTTAAAAGTTCTGATTTATTAGATAATAATAATCCAGATTGTAAAGTTACTGTAGATACTGGTAAAAAAGAACTTAATGTTCCTATTGATCTTTGGTCTATATCACCACAAGTTGCTTTAGATTTATCAATAAACTCTGATACTGCAGACTTTTCAGAAAATTTACTTTTACTAGATCCAAATTGTAGAAAAACTGGTGACATATTAACTTTGAATTATGATGAAGTTGAAGCATTTAATCAACCTTTAGCATCTAGAGTTGAAAATGTAAACCCATTTAATATGATTGACTTTGATGGATTTATTAGATTAAGACCTGAATCTGATACTTGGGTAAGAACAGTCGAAACCACTGGTGGTACTATCAGAAGAACTGGTGCTAGAAATAGAACCTTTACACAAAGAACAGTTACCAGCACAACTAGAGACACACATATACGTTCCAGAAACGTTTCATTTGATGCGATTGCTTTGAGACCTTATACAAGATACTACCCGTTCTTTGATGGAACTAGTGGAATTGATATTATTCCAAAACTAGTTGAAATTGATATGGTTAATGGTATATTCCAACCAGGAGAGACTGTAAATGTCATTGACTCAACAGGGAAAACAACTGCAGTTCTCAGATTAGCAAGACCAGATCACAAACGTGGATCAATCAATAACCCGAAAGAAACATTTAGAACAAATCCATACAATCCAACAAGTAATTTTGGAACTAGATACTCAGCATCTTCAGGTGTTTTAAATATTGATATATTATCACTATCAGATGAAGCACAAGGATCATTCTTTGGTTATATTGATAAAAATAGTGCTACTGTTTTAGGAACAAGTAGTGGTGCACAAGCAACTATCAAACCTACAAGATTAATAGCAGATAGAACTGGTGAAGTTATTGGATCATTCTTCTTTAGAAATCCCCTTTCAAGTCCACCACCTGCTTTAAGGTTTAGAACTGGAATCAGTAGTTTCAAACTAACTTCTAGTCCAGATGATACTGAAAACTTACCAGGAAGTCTTTTAATTAGTGATGGTGAGACAACTTATGATACTGAGGGTGGACAAGTACAATCAGTAACAATTAATACAATTGTTGAAACAACTCCTCCACCACCACCAAGACCCGTTCGTAGAGGTGGTGGCGGTGGTAGAAACCGTAGACGTAGAAGAAGAGGTGGAAGACCTAGTGGAAGACCTAGTGGAAGAACAGGTGGACAGTCAAGTGGACAAGCAAGTTCAAGAAGTGCTGCTGGAAGAGCTTCTGGTGGATTTGGTGGTGGTGTAGGTAACAGAACCAACCGAAGAGGTTCTGGAATGAGAGGACGCAGAGGTCGTGGAAGAGGTAGAGGTGGAAGAGATCCATTAGCACAATCATTCACAGTAGATGGAACAGGAATGAATCTAACTTCAGTTGATCTATTCTTTGGAACTAAAGATCCAATTGAAAAATTAACTGTAGAGGTTAGACCTATGGAATTGGGAACTCCTACTGGTACACCAGTTGATGCATTTTCACAGGTAGTTGTAAGTCCAGATGAAATTAATGTTTCTTCTGATGCATCAGTTCCAACTCGTGTTACTTTCCCATCACCTATTCATCTAGCACCTGCTAGAGAGTATTGTATTGTTCTTATAGCACCTACAACAAATAATTATGAAGCTTGGGTTGCTCGTATGGGTGAAAAGACCGTAACTAGTCAAACTTTACCTGATGCTGAATCTGTCATTGTCTCTAAGCAATATGTTGGTGGTAGTTTATTTAAATCACAAAATGGTACTATTTGGACTCCTAGCCAATTTGAAGATCTTAAATTTAGATTAAACAAAGCAAGATTCATTACTGAAGAACCAGCAACAGCATTCTTCTATAATCCAAAATTAGATAATGGTAATGCGATCAATCAGAGATTACTTCCAAATGCAATAACAACTTTACCTCGAAAATTAAAAGTTGGAATTGTTACAACCACTCATGCACAGACACAAGCAAAATTGGGATTTGGTGTAAAAGTAAGTGATGAAACATCATCTACAGCAATCCAAGGATTTATAGAACAGGTAGGAGGTCCTATTGCAACTCTTGGTGTAACCAACGCAGGTATTGGTTATTCAAATGGAACATTCAATAGAGTTCCTCTTTACGCAATAACAGGTAAGGGATCTGGTGCAACAGCATCAGTAACTATATCTGGTGGTGTTGTATCATCAGTCACTATAACCTCCAGTGAAAAAGGTGGTGGTTATGTTGTAGGAGATGTTGTAGGTCTTACTACAAGCATCTTAACAAAAGGTGCTAAAGCAGAGATTACCATTGCATCATTAGGTGGAGTTGGAACATTATACTTGAATAACGTTCAGGGTGAAGAATTCACAACTGGTAGACCAATCGTGGTTTATGAAGGTGCAACTGCCACATCATATGCAAGCACAACAATTACTTCATCAGAAACTTTCGATGCAAGGTATACAGGTAATGTGATTGATGTTAGTCATTACAATCATGGAATGCAAGCAGATACTAATTTAGTTACTCTTGCAGATATTGAACCTAACACTGCTCCGATATTACTTACAGATGCTCTTGCTGTGGATGATCAGGTAATATCTGTTGCAAGCACAACTCCTTTTGCAACCTTCAATGGTATCTCAACATCTCAAGGTTACGTTAAAATTAATAGTGAAATTATTTACTATAGCAGTATTGGTACAAATCAATTAGGTATCGGCACCAGAGGTATTGATAATACAATTATCAGAACCCACTCTGTAGATAATATCGCACGTAAGTATGAATTAAATGGTATTGATTTGAGAAAGATTAATACTAATCATAATATGCCAAATGATGCAACGTTATCTAATGAAAGAACAATTGATCATTATCACTTACAAATAGATAGACCAATACCATTAGGTGATTCTCAAACTAGTTTTACAGACGAAGAGAGTCTTGGTGGTGACAATATATTTGCATCACAAAACTACCAGTTCAATAATTTAACAGTTGATATGCATACACAGATCCCATCTGTAGATACAGCATTAACTGCTCAAATAAGAACTGTTAGTGGAACAAGTGCTGGAGGCAGTGAAGTTCCATTCATTGATCAAGGATTTGAAGACATAAGTATAGGATCACCAAACGCACTTGATTCTCCTAGAATTATTTGCTCTAAAGTAAATGAGAATGCTAGACTATCAACTCTTCCTCAAAATAAATCATTTACTCTAGGATTTAGATTAGAGTCAACTGATCCTAATTTATCACCAAGGATTGATACTTTAGACGCACAGGTTGTTCTAGAAAGATCCAGACTTAATCAACCAATTTTAGATTATGTTAAAGATGATAGATCAAATCAAGCAACAAGTGATCCACACGCAGCAGTTTATATAAGTAACAGAGTTGATCTTAAGAATCCTGCTACATCTCTTAAATTATTGGTTGCTGCATATAGGCATCCATCTGCTGATTTCAGAGTATTGTATCAGTTATTCAGAGAGGATGGTGCTGAAACTGAATTATCTTACGAACTATTTCCTGGTTTTGATAACCTTGAAGACACTGATGGAGATGGATTTGGAGATAAGGTGATTGATCTTGCTAAAAATAGTGGTAGACCAGATGCATTTGTATCTCCAAGTGAATTAGATGAATTTAAAGAATATCAATTTACAGTTGATAACTTAGATGAATTTACTGGATTTAAATTTAAGATAGTTATGAGTGGAACAAATGAGGCATTCCCTCCTAGATTGAAGGACATCAGAGCAATTGCATTAGCATGATTAGAGTTGAAGGACATAAAAACTTATATCGAGATGAAAAATCTGGGGCTATCATTAACACTGATAGTCACGGATACTCTCAATATAAAAAGTCTAAAAATATAAAATTAACTCAGAAAGATGAAATAGATAGCATGAAAAAAGATATTGAAGAAATTAAAAATTTACTTAGAATGATAGTAGAAAAATAGACGGGTTATATTAAATATAAATATATCTTAGATCCTGATATTGTTTTTAAATGGCAGTTTACGTAAGTAACTTAACTGTTAATACTGGCACTACATTTTCTCAAATTTTTACTTTGGAAAGTGCAGACACAAATTCTGCTACGGATTTGACTGGTTTTACTGCTTCTGCACAGATGCGTAAGCATCCTGGTGCGAGTAAAGCAACTGACTTCTCAACTACAATAACTAATGCAACGGGTGGTAAAATAAGAGTTGGACTCACAACAAGTCAAACTGCAGCATTAAAACCTGGTAGATTTATGTATGATATACTCATTACAGATGCAGCAGGTGAAGTTACAAGAGTATTAGAAGGTGCTGTTTTAGTTAGAGAGGGAGTTACAAAATAATGGCAGATATTAAAGTAAGAGTCGGTCAAAAAAATGCTATAAAGGTTACATCCTCATTAGCAGGTGCTTCAGCAGGAACTATTGGTGAACTAAGTGATGTGAACGCCAGTAATGCACAGAATGGTATGGTTTTAGTGTACAACAGCACCACTGGCCAGTGGACTGGAACTTTGGATTTAACTCCAGGTGTGACACAGAATTTGGACATAAACGGAGGTAGCTTCTGAAATGGCAAGTATTATACGAGTAAAAAGATCGACTGGAACTACAGCACCGTCATCTTTAAATTTTGGTGAAGTTGGGGTAACACTGAGTGGAAGTGGTACGCAAGGAAATAGTGGTGATAGATTATTTGTTGGTGATAATTCAGGTAATCCACAAGTAGTCGGTGGTAGATATTTTACAGATTTATTAAGTAATACTGCAGGTTCAGTTGCAAGTGCAGCTAACGCATCAACTGCTGCAAATGGTTTTGTTGCTATTCTTGATCAGAATAGAAAGGTAGATCAATGGAATGTAGATAATTTAAGATTAGATGCAAACGTACTTTCATCTACAAATACAGATGGAGATATATTCTTTACACCTAATGGATCTGGTGAAGTAGTGATAGGGGATGATATATTTCTAACTTTTGGTGATAGTAAAGACGCAAAGATAGAATATGATGAGGATGGTGATAATAGAATCAATGTAACAGGTGCAGATTGGGTCTATGAGAACGGTGTAGCAATTGTAATGGCAGATGTGACTGATTCTGCTACAAAAGATACAGGTGCCCTTACAGTCGAAGGTGGAGTAGGTATAGAGAAGAGTGTCAATATAGGTGGAAACTTAGGTGTTACTGGTGTTTCAACATTCACAGGTATTGGTACTTTTATTAATGATTTATTTGTAGGTGGAGATCTTCATATTAAAGATGATCTGTTTGTGGATGAAATGACCATCCGTAACTTAAAAGTTACTGGGGTGTCAACATTCCAAGGTAATATTAATCAAACTGGAGGAGTATTAACTGCACTTGATGCGAGATTGGGCGGAGTTGGTATTTCATCTAATATAATTTCAACTAAAGAGGGTCATGGTAATCTTTTGTATATTGACCCATATCCAGATGGTTTAAGTAACGAGGGTACAGTTATTGTTAAAGGTGACTTACAAGTTGATGGAACAACTACAACAGTTGACTCATTTACAGTCAATCTCAACGATCCAATTATTAATCTAGGTGTTACAACCAGTACAAGAACTGTTATGATGACAGCAAACTCTGGTATTAACACAATTAAAATTGATACTGCTGCTGGTATAAACACAGGTGACTCAGTTTCTGGAACAAACATAGGTGCAGGAACAACTATTGCTGGATATGATTTATCAGAAAAATTAATTACACTGAGTGCTAATACGTCTGGTGTTATTGGCACTACAAGTCAGTTGACTGTTACAGCAAACGTAGACACAAACACAGATCGTGGTGTAGCATTCGGTTATAATACAAGTTCAGGTGCTGGAAACCAAAAGACAGGTTTCTTTGGATATCACGATTTAGGTGGTGATGCAAGTAATGCACCAGAAAGATCATTTACATATATTCCTGAAGCAACAATAGTAAATAATCTGGTTAGTGGTACAAAAGGTTTCCTAGATATTAAAGGAATATATTTCCAGAACGGTGATTATGACACCACTGGAAATGGTATCGTTTACTTCGATACAACAGGTAAGCAAGTTGGTGCTGCTGGCACTGCTGCTGGTATAAGCACTTCAAACTTTGTGCTTACAACTAATGCCTCTGGCATACCAAAATGGACAGATACTCTCGATGGCGGGACTTTTTAAACTATGGCACAAACTAATGATGTTGATGTGAATACTTTAATAAAAGTATATAATCAAAAAATTTCTACATTAACCAACCAAAATATTCTTCTTGAAGCAAAACTACAAACGACTGTACAAGATCATTTAGATGCACAAAAAGAATTGATGGCAGAAAAACTTGAATACCAAGAAAAATACGAAAATCTATTAGCAGAGATCGAAGAAGAAGATGGCAAAACCAGCAACTAGACAACAATTAATTGACTACTGTTTTAGGAAGTTGGGTGCTCCTGTCTTGGAGATAAACGTTGATGATGATCAAGTTGATGATTTGGTTGATGACGCAATACAACTTTTCAATGAAAGACACTTTGATGGTGTTGAAAGGATGTATCTTAAATATGAAATTACACAGGGAGATATTGATAGAGGTATAGGAGCAGACGTTCCTGGTGAAAGTGCAATTAATAGTAAAACAGGTGTAGGTATAGTAACCACTACAACAACATCTACAAACATACCTGGCTACGGAACAACAACGACAACTTTTTACGAGAACTCAAATTTTTTACAAATACCTGACTCCGTTGTAGGAGTAAACAAGATATTTAAATTTGATACCAGTTCAATATCTGGTAGCATGTTTAGTATTAAATATCAGTTATTTTTAAATGATTTATATTACTTTAACTCAGTTGAACTTCTCCAGTATAGTATGACAAAAACTCGTCTTGAAGATATTGATTTTTTACTAACACCAGAAGCACAAATTAGATTTAATAAAAGACAAGATAGATTATACTTAGATATTGATTGGGGTGCACAGGAGGCAGGAAACTTCTTAGTCTTAGATTGTCATAGAGCTTTAGATCCAGAATCATTTACTCAAGTATATAATGATTACTTTGTTAAATTGTACTTGACTGCTTTAATTAAAAGGCAGTGGGGTCAGAACTTAATTAAGTTTAGAGGAGTTAAATTACCAGGTGGTTTAGAACTTAATGGAAGAGAAATATATGATGATGCAGAAAGAGATTTAGAAAGAATCAAAGAAAAGATGATGCTTGAATATGAGTTACCTCCTCTTGATTTTATTGGGTGATGATTGATGGCATTAAATCCCTTTTTTCTTCAAGGTTCTCAAAGTGAGCAAAGACTTGTTCAAGATTTAATTAATGAACAACTCAAAATTTATGGTGTTGAAGTTACCTATATTCCAAGAAAATTTGTAAGAAAGCAAACAATAATTAAAGAAGTGCAATCATCTGCTTTTGATGATAACTTTTTACTCGAAGCATATCTGAATACATATGAGGGTTATAGTGGTCAGGGAGATATCATGACCAAGTTTGGTGTAAGTTTGAGAGATGAAGTTACACTTACAATATCAAAAGAGAGATTTGAAGATTTCATATCACCATTTCTAGAAGCAGACGATGACTATGAACTATCATCTAGACCTCGTGAAGGTGATGTAATATTTTTTCCTCTTGGATCAAGATTGTTTGAAGTTAAATTTGTTGAACACGAAGAACCTTTTTATCAGTTAGGAAAAAATTACGTTTATCAACTTAAATGTGAACTCTTTGAATATGAAGATGAGGTATTTGATACTGATATTGATGAAATTGATTCTCAACTTGAAGATATTGGATACATCTCAACTCTTCAATTAATTGGAGTAGGACAGACCGCAACAGCATCAGCACAAATAAATGCTTCTAATAAAGGATATATCCGTCAGATAGTTCTTAATAATGATGGTAGTGGATATCAAAGCACCCCTAACGTTGCAATAACAACTGCACCTTCAGGAGCAGGTAATGTTGATGCAACTGCTGTTGCCATCACTACTCAAAGAGCTGGATTATTCTCCATTGAGAGGATAGTTCTCACAAATGCAGGTGCTGGATATACACAAGCACCATTAGTTACAATCTCTGGAGGAGGTGGTGTGGGTGCTGCTGCAACTGCTGCTCTTGAGCAATCTAACTTTGGTATTGTTGACTTTACTATTACTAATAATGGTGTTGGTTATGCTGCGACTCCAACAGTTTCAATTGTAGGTGCAAGCACATCACCAGCTGCTGCAGAGGTAAATCTTCTTGCAGATAATACAATATCAGATATCTTGATCAAAAATGCAGGTATTGGATACACACAAACACCTACAATTACAATCTCAAGTCCATCAACTATACAGGGTGTGGGTAACTTTACAAGAGGTGAAATTGTAAAAGGAGTATCATCAGGTATTGAAGCAAGAGTTAAAGAGTGGGATACTGATACAAGAATACTTAAAATATCAAATGTGGGTATCGGAACAACTCAAAGAGCATTCATTCCTGGTGAAACCATACAAGCAACAGAATCAACTTTCTTTAGTGTAGGTTTATCAACGTCTGCTGTAATTGGAGTTACAACAACCATATTCACAGGTATTAATACATCAAATATAAATCTAAATCAAGTTCTAGGTCAATTATCATTCGGACAACTACCTGTAATTGGATCTGGTTCAACCGTTGTAAGTATAGGTGCAAGTACAATTACTGTAAGTTCTCCTTCGTTAAATACTACTGGAATCACAACTGTAGTTTCATTTGGATCTACTGTATTCTCAAATTATGCTTTAGATTTCTTTAGTGAAGAAAATCAAGACACAACCTTTGAATCAAATGATATAATCGAAAGTGAAGCAGACGATTTACTTGATTTCACAGAAGGTAATCCATTCGGTACATTCTAATGTTAGGACAATACTATTATCACGAAATACTCAGAAAAACCATAATTGCTTTTGGTACTATTTTCAATGACATTCATATTCGTCATCGAGATGGTGCAGGAAAAGAAACAAGTGATATGAGAGTTCCTCTTGCATATGGACCAATGCAAAAGTTCCTAGCAAGATTAGAGCAACAAGCAGATTTAAATCGTGCAACTCAAATTACACTACCTAGAATGTCTTTTGAGACAACTAACATAGCATATGATGCAACAAGAAAAGGTGGCATTACACAAACATTCAAAGCATCTGATGGTAGTAAACTTAGAAAGGTTTTTATGCCAGTTCCTTATAATCTAAGTTTTGAATTAAATATTCTTGTTAAATTAAATGATGATGCTCTACAAATTATTGAACAAATATTACCTTACTTTCAACCATCTTTTAATGTTACCATTGATTTAATAAGTGTAATTGGAGAGAAGAGAGATGTTCCAATTGTATTAGATAATATTTCATTTCAAGATGATTACGAAGGAGATTTTACAACAAGAAGAGCACTTATATACACACTAAACTTTACTGCAAAAACTTATCTGTTTGGTCCTGTATCTGATTCTAGTGAGGGTCTTATCAAGAAGGTTCAAGTCGATTACTACGCTTCTGTTGATACAGAGAACGCAAGAAGAGAGTTGAGATACTCTGCTACACCTCAAGCAAGACAAGACTATAATGATGATAATACAACTGAACTAAAAGAGAATATTACCAAAACTAAGACTCGAATGGATGTTGGTGCGACTAGCTCTTTAGCAGTGGATATGAGAATTATTATAGATAAAGAAATCATGAAAATTAAGGAAATCGTTGATGCAAATACAATTATTGTATTCCGTGGGTATGAAAGCATTGCTACTACGCACACACAAGGAACATCAATTGATGTATTAACTGCTGCTGATGATGCCTTAGTTGAACCTGATGATGACTTTGGATTTAATGGTGTTATTGAAGTATTTAATGATTCAAAAACATATAGTCCAACACAACAGAAAGATATCTGATGAATACCATGACTAACTATGATTCTATTGATAAAGCGTTAAACACAAGTAGTGCAATTGATGTCACTCCAAATAGTAAACCACAAAAAGTGGAATCTACAAAGGATGATGTCAAGAAAGATTATGATTATACTCGTGCAAATTTATATTCGTTAGTTGAAAAAGGTCAGGAAGCACTTAATGGTGTCTTAGAAGTTGCAGGTGAAGGTGGTAGTGCAAGAGCGTATGAAGTTGCAGGTCAGATAATAAAATCAGTTGCAGATACAACTGATAAATTAATGGATCTTCAAAAGAAAGTTAAGGAAGTAGAAGAAGATAAAAAACAAACAACAAATAACGTAACTAACAACGCACTCTTTGTAGGTTCCACATCTGAATTATCAAAGATGTTAAAACAAGGAATACTAAATAATAAAGAAGATTCTTAATTTTATGAGTGATTCTATCACAATAGAGAACTCCGATGGAGAAACCTTTGCAGAAGTGATTGATGTTGTGGGCGTATCTGAAATCAAAAAAGCATTTCATAAGTCCATAAAAGAAGGTTCACTTCATAAATGGTTTAAAGGTTCAAAATCCAAAGATGGCAAACCTGGTTGGGTGAATGTCGTCACTGGAGGAACTTGTGCTAGTGACAAACCTGGTGAAGGTACACCTAAATGTGTATCATCATCAAAGAGAGCAAGTATGACAAAAGCAGAAAGACTCTCTGCTGCTCGTAGAAAAAAGAAAGCAGATCCTGGTCAACAAGCAAAAACTGGTGCTGC
>VTLG01002799.1_pt1 | contig 17683 bp, 31 predicted proteins | sample 4694571 | NCBI WGS metagenome assembly VTLG01 (sample SAMN12604809, study PRJNA352737) | marine metagenome | biome: ENVO:00000447; feature: ENVO:00000209|ENVO:00000569|ENVO:01000036; material: ENVO:00002151; isolation source: viral sequences binned using virsorter ... | reverse complement strand
TTCCAGTTTCGTTGCGAAATAAGCGCAAATCAGATCGTTGTCCAAGAGCTATACGAATTTCTTGTTGAATTTTTGTCTCTGAATTAGACAAAGTTGAGATTATAAAATCTAATAATAAAATAGCAGAATTTTTCATATTTATTAAAATCCTTTTGATTTTGGTTTGATTTGTTTCTTTACTCTTAAAAGATCTAACTTTTTACATTTGCCATTCATCTTGACTGTTTTAAGTGCTTTATTTGTAGCTTCATAGCTTGATTTTATAAGTTCTAATTGATCACAAATACTTTTTTTAAATTCATCACGCTCAGTTAACATTGAATATATTGTGGGATTTTCTTTTGAGTGTGTTTCTAAAAGTTCTTTAATAAAAGATAATTCTTCAATTCTTTCCTTGTCTTTTAAATTTTTGAAAGTTTCATTAAGTCGATCTATAAAACCTTCTATACAATATAATCTTGGTTCATCTGGTTTTTTTATTGTGTAATCGATTGACCCATCTTTTCTCATATATGATTTAACAATTCCTATTCCTCCAAGCTTTTCGTATTGATTATTTTCGTAATGAAATTTACCAGCGTGACTAGCTATAAGCCAAAAATGATCTACTTTAGTTATATTTTTTGTAAAAGATTTTTGTACTGGAGTTTTATAATCCCAAGGAGTAACAGTAGCTTTAGAAATACAAGTCCATGTATTGTTGTATCTAGAATTAGTTTCCCAACCTTTCCAAACTACTAATTGTCCTCTAAGATCTGCTAAATTTTTTCTCATCTTTTCTTATTCCTTAACTGCCATTGATAATATCCCCAACCTTTTTTGTATCCATGTTTTACTGCAACTGCTTCAAATTCTTCTACAGTTTTGCAATCTTTTAATTCTGCTTTTTTCTGCATTGTGTCAATAAATTTTTTAGCGCATACATTTCTATAAATCCAATCTGCGTTATAACTAACTCTAAAATTTGCATCACGACAAATCTTTATAAATTTTTCTATTAAGAACTTATCTGGTTTTATATCTCTTATTTGCTGTCTTACTTTTAATGCTTGTTTAAAATTTATTGTTGGTAATGGATTATTACCGGTTTTATCTGAAGGGTCATATTGTTCAATACCTTTTTCTGTAAGAAGAATTAATTTATAACCTTTATAAGATTTACCATTATTTCTTCTTATTCTTCTTAAATATAATTTTTCAGTAGCAAAAACAAATTCATTATGTTTTAAATTGACATATGGCTGAAATCTTTTACCAAGAAAGACTATTTTATCTAAAATCTCCTTATTTACCTTTATATCTTTTATTTCTCCAAAATTCACACCTTCTTGCACTACTTCTGGATGTGCATAATTAAATCCCATTTCTTTGTGTTTATTTGGTATTGCCGGTACAAAGTAAGGATAAGTAACTCCAACTTTGATAGTTTGGCGAACAAAGCCAACAACGATTCCATATCTTGGTTTATTCATTCCCTCGTAAAAAACAATATTATCTCCAACCTTTACTTGAGTATCTTTCTTATTATCAAATTTATTACTAGTAAGCCAAGCTCTTTCTGTTTCAAATATTATGTTTGATTTACGATTTATTTTATTAAATTGTCTTGTTATCTTGTCATTAAATTGTTTGCTGGCATAGATAGAATCTTTATAGTTATTCTTCAGAGTTTGTGGTTCTTTTTCTTTGTTTAGTAATTCTAACTCTCCTTCTTCTGTTAATAATATCCTCTCCTTAGTTTCTGCTTTGTAACCACATACTGGACATACTGGTTGTGGTTTATATGTAGCAAAACATTGCTTGCAAGTCTCTACACCTACAGCTTTAACACCTTTTCTTGTTGTTTTAGTTATTGGATTAAGATCCCATTGCCTTTCATCATCAACAAAACCATGAGTTCTGGTGCTGTTTACATGATCTAATATTATTGCTGTTTTGTTTGCTTGCGGTCTAAGAATCCTTCCTACTTGTTGTAGATATAAAGCAAGAGATTGTGTCGGACGAAGGAGTATAGCTGCTGCTACTACTGGAACATCAGTTCCTTCGCTGATTACATCTACAGAAGTTAATACTTGTACAGAACCATTTGCTAAACCTTTTATTGCTTCATCACGATCTGTTGTTTTCATCTCGCCATGAACAATCGCTGCTTTATAGCCAGCCTCAAGAAATTTATTTTTTACATCTTCTGCGTGTTTTATAGAAACACAAAATGCAATAGCTGGTAAACCATCAGCGTGTTTTCTATATTGTTCTACTGCATCGCCAATAATTGATGTTTTACTCATCTCTTCAACTAACTCTCCCTTGGCATAATCGCCTCTTTTTGTAGTTATTTTGTCTAAATTAACCTTAAAAGGAGGTGCATATACCTTATATGGCGCTAAATATCCTTGTTCAATAAGAGTTGCAGTATCTGGCCCTAAAACCATATCGTCAAAATAATCTCCAAGACCTTTTCCATCTAATCTTTCTGGGGTTGCTGTACAACCTATTTTGTAGGTGTTTTTATAATGATTAATAATTTTCTGCCAAGTACCAGCGGCTGCATGATGTGCTTCATCAATAATTAGATAATCTGGTTTGTAATCAATAGTGTCCAATCTTCTTACTAAAGTTTGAACTGATGCAACTTGAATATTATTTTCTTGGCCTTTATAACCTGATGCGATGATGCCATGATAAACATCTACATATTCTAATTTGTCAGAAGCCTGATCTACTAACTCTTTTCTATGTACAAGTATTAACACATTTTTCTTGTTTGATTCTAGTGCTTTAGATATTTCTGCAAAGACAACAGTCTTACCTGATCCTGTAGGCATTACAAGAAGAGGAGACTTGTTGCCCTGTTTAAAGGACGATCTCAAATCAGATATTGCTTTTGTTTGATAATCCCTAAGTTGCATTGTGTTGACAATTGTTATCGTATGATATAAGATGTTAATTAATAAGTCAAGTTTTTTTATTTAAATGAACGAAGAACAAAGAGAAAAACTGGCACAAGTTTTACTAGAAGAATCTCTCACTTGTGCTAACAGAGATGATTTAGATGATGCAAGAGATCTTATGCAAAGATCAGTAGCTATTAAGTGGAATCACACTATAGAAAAGATCCTTAATGGTGACAAAGAGCTTTTAAAAAAAGTAACAAAGGATCAATTTTGTGGTGATAAATCAAAAATGATTATTTCTAGATGCATCATGAATGAAGTTGTTAATAACAAAGAATGGCTTAAGAAAAACAATCTTGGTGTGGAGTGGTACGAATAATGGAATTTACAAAATCAGAATTAGTAGATCGTCTATTACTTCATGTAAGAACAGACAATTACAAAGCTTTTTGTTCTGCCGTTGATAGTGGATATTTGCGATTCGGCGAAAAAGAATTATATCAAATTATGATTACTGATTTACTAGAACAAATTTGTGATTGTAATGAGCTTACTACTTTTCTTGGTTGGGCTGACAAGCTTGAAAAAGATGGGTTTGATAACTGGAAGGACAGGATAGAAAAAGATGTATAAACCAGAAATTATTAGCAATCCTGTTTATCACGGCAGAAAAACACATCTTTCTTCTACTAACATTCGCACTTTTAAGAAGAATAGAAAACAGTTTGAATACAGTCTGAGTCATGATTTAGTTAAACAAACTAAAGCAATGGCAGATGGTACAGCGATTCATGCTTTTTTATTAGAAAGAGCAGTATTTGACTCTGATTTTGCTATTAAACCAGCAGATATGAGGCTTAATACTAAAGAAGGTAAAAAATGGGCTATAGACAATAAAAATAAAATAATTATTGATTCTGATCTTGGGAGTAATTTATTTGAAATTGAAAAATCTGTTCTAAATAGTCCAGCAAAATTAATATACGATATTAAAGGACAAGCAGAATTAAGCTATTTTTGGGATGATTTTGGCACAATTAAGGGTAAATGTAGGCCAGATTGGATATCTGAAGACGGAGAAATTGTTGTTGATATAAAATCTACAACTGATGCAAGTCTTAGAGGATTTCAAAAATCTATTAGTAATTGGGGCTACCATCTTCAACTTGGATGGTATTTAAGAGGATTACGAAAACTTGGTGTACCGGCTAAACAATTTATTTTTATTGCAATAGAAAAAACAGCACCTTTTTGTGTTGGCGTTTATAGAGCCGATCAAGACATGATTAACTTTGCAATGAAAGAATTAGATCAACTTATGCCAGAAATACAAACTGCAATGGTGTCGAAAGAGTTTCCAGACTATACACCAGAAATAACTTCTATTGGTCTTCCACCTTGGATGACTGATAAGAAAAAACAACAACCAGAACACGAGGAGGTAGAACTTTACTAATGGCTTCAGAAATCACAACACAATCAGTAGAAGGCGAATCTTCTATTTACAAGAACACAGATTCTTTTGAGTTTGCACAAAGACAAGCAAAAAGCTTATGCGAATCTAATTTGGTTCCTATTAGCTATCAAGGACAAAAAGGTTTACCTAATTGTTTGGTGGCATTGGAAATGAGTAAAAGAATGAATCTTAGTCCTTTAACTGTTATGCAAAATTTAAACATTATTCATGGCCGTCCAACATGGTCAGCGCAATTTATTAGTAGCCAGATTATGGGCTGCGGTAGATTTGAAAACTTTGATTATCTTGTCAAAGGAGAAGGCGAAACATTGGAAGTACAATGTATTGCTAAAAGAGTAGAAGATCAAAAAATCATAAAAGGTACAGCAGTATCTATGAAAATGGCTAGGTTAGAAGGCTGGACTAAAAACCCGAAATATACTTCAATGCCGGAATTAATGTTGAGGAACCGCGCCGCAACATTTTTTGGCAGACAATATATTCCTGACCTATTGTTAGGAGTACAGACCAGCGAAGAGGTTGTAGATATACAACCTTTAGACGTTACACCTGAGACAGTAAAGGAGACTTTAGATGACCACGGAATGTAATGATCAGTTTTTAACACCGGCTGAACTAGCTAAACGATGGCGAGTTCATGTCAATTCTGTTGCACGATGGAGAATGGAGGGCAAACCCCCTGATTACATCATGATCAACGGAAAAATCCTCTATAAGTTAGCTGATATAGAGGCTCTCGAATTAGCTAAACGTCAATCTAATCCAATTACTTAATTATGGAATTTAAAGTAAACCTTGCACTTTTCAAAGCCACAGAAGATAGCCTAAAGGCTAGATATGGCGATAAGTACGACCCTAGCAAAAAGTATCCACAATACAATGGAACTATGGAAGTAACGCAAATGGACATTGTAAAAATGGTTAATTATTTGCAGAAAGCAGAACCAAAAGTTACTGACTACCATTCAGAAGGCGCTGTTACTGTAAGAGCTAGTGCTTACATTAATACATCTAAGAGTGGCTTACAGTATCTCTCTATAAATCTAGAACCAGACTACAAAACACTTAAGGCTATAGAAGAAAAAGAATCTGGAGTTAGCCAAGAATGGAAAAGCAGTCCTAAAGTACCAGCCGCAGAAGATTCTGGAGAAGATTTTATACCTTTCTAAACATATAGGGGCATTAAGGTATTTCACAAAAAGCCACCTTAACCAAAGCTAACACTCCCTAGTTAAGACTGAATTTTTTGTTCTATAACCACCTTATGTAAGTCCTCTTACACCTTATAAACATAAACAACATTTAAGCTAAAATAAATGTATAAATCTTGTAATTACACCATGTCAGCTTTTTATAAAAGCATAAGTCTAGATCAAATAATTCATGTCGATAAGATTAATGAATTAACACCAGATCAACAAACAGTTCTTAGAGATGAATTAAGGATTGCTGTTGATGAAATGAATTTTATGGAAAGAAGGGTTAAGAAAGAAGCACCTTCTATAGAAAACAATACTTGGCTGCATAAGGTTAATAAAAAGATTAATATCTGCAATCAATTCATAAGAATATTAGATATGCAACAAGAACAAAAGACTTCTTACAAGAACAAATATGAAGAAACACTTTCTAATTTATTAATTAAGAAATTAGGAAAAAGTACATATGAAGCAATACAGCAAAAGGCGCATATGTTAACAATAAGTGAGTTAATGGAGCAAGACTAATGTCTATTGAAGATGACAAAATATTAGAAAAACTAAAAGCAAAAAAAATAGATAAATTAGAAGAAAAGCTTGATCATAATATTAGAGGTTATGATCATTTAATTGATTATAAAGATGATCATAAATGTAGTTTAAGAAGTGATTGGGTTGATGAAAATATACAGATTGTAATTGATCAACACAACATTGAAATTGACAAAGTAAAAAAAATGACTTTGATAGATTTCAGTATGAACGAAATTAAACAGGTTACAGAAACCTGATATATCCACTCCCTCGCAAGAACATTAACCAACCCCACGCAAGAACAATGAAATCAAACAACTTCCCCGATAAAGAAATGCTAGATATGCCACCTGACATGGAGGGCGTTACTAGAGCAGAAAAAGACAGTAAAACTAGAAAATATAGGTTTATTGTTAATGGCGTTGGCAATTGCCCTATGAAGCTAACAACCTTTGCAGAAAACAAGAAAAAAGCTATTAAGTATGTAGAAGCAAGATGGAAAGATTGTAAGTGGGAGATAGTTGAGTAAAGAAAAATAAATCTTGTATATCACACATTTAGTCTGCAAAGGACAAATCGGAGTCAACCCGATATATTATGGACTTACAGCAAAATTTAGACCTTGGTATTTTGATGGACAAAAAGTTTATGCGGATAAATTATACGAAACAAAATCCGAAGCAAAACAGGCAGCAGAACAACTTAGGAGAGATTGTATGTTGCGGTAATCATGTGTTTAGGGTTATAAATGGACAAAGGCAATGGATTACTACACCACCTGATGATTGGGAAACTATTGACGGCAGAGTTTGGACTAAATAGTGGCATCTCTTAGGTATCATGCTGGACGCATGGTGCTGTATGAAGAGAAACCTACTGTTTGGCGTGTAAAAATAAAAACAAAAAAAGGCAAACTTAATTTGCCATTATCTGCTAAAGAATTAGAACCAGCACTTATAGAAGCAGAATATCTATACGCAGATGCTAGGTGTATGAGCAGAGATCATCCGTTATGCATAGATTGCATACATCATTTGGTTATTAAGGCTGAATGCGGTCTAGGGATGCCAGAAGGTAAAGCTAGTGGAGGTGTATGGGCTAAAGACTGCGCTTATTTTTGGGAGAAGAAGATTTAGCGTTTAATTTGTCTATATGATCGCCAGCTTGTTGAATAATTTTTACTAAGCGATAGTTTTCTTTTGATAAAGCACTTATTAAATCTGGCACTTCATCAGGATCAATGTAATTAACTATTGATCTAAGCACTATTTCAATATGCAATTCTTCCTCGTAGGATACATCAGCCATAACCCAAGGCTCTACTTTCTTCCTTTTTTTAGCTTGGTTACTGAACCAACCAGACCAAGGCATTTGTAGTCTCATGCACTAAGAATAGCTAGCTTGCCCTGAGATAGCCAGCTTTTCGATCATTTATTATTCTTTCTGGTGTTTGAAACGTATGCCATTTATGCTCACAAACCATACATAATCTTCTTCTAACAATTGTTTTTTTAGAATTTCTTTGTGAGTCAATAACTTTTTGTCTTGTAACTTCTTGGCACTTAGGACACTTTACGAAAGTTAATCGATGCATTTCTGGATTTTTAAGGATTTTTAATTTAACATATGAATAGTTACACCTATTACCAAAATGCCAGGTCACTACGGAACAGGAATGAAAAAGAAAAAGAAGAAAAAAGGCGGTAAAAAGTAGTTATCTACCAGGAAATAACGCTCTTTCTAAAGCATCGCAAAGCCTGTCGTCAACTGTATTATCAGTCTTCTTAACCATTGCTCGTACTATATCAAGTGCGAGTTTTTTTATTGCTTTTCCACGAAGGAAGGCAAATAAAATTGGTTCAATAATTTTAAGCATGGTTTTGTACATAAAGAAAGATCGGGAGATTGGTCAGTCGAACTCTTAAGACTGCCCTGCTTTAACCCCATATCAAGGGTCATATGGCTTTCAGATCCGCTTTGCAAAGATCATCAGGCTTCCCGACTTATCTAAATATTACTATAAATTAGAAAAAAAATCTAAACGGAAAACTAGTGTGCCAATAAAATTAGTGTCACACTAAAATCCTATTCTTGATTAGTTGGCTTTATAATAAGGATAGCCGGTAGAGGTATCGGCTAATTGCACATTGACTCTTGAATATTATGGAAAAAGCTTTCATTGAGCTTAGAGAGTGTAAAACTCTCAAGGAAGTAGATGCTTTCATTTCTAATCATTTTCCAAATGGTTTAGAAAAAGAATTACATCGACCTAAAGACCCAAAATCAATGTTTTACCCTAGTGGTGAATATATTGGTTTTAACTTAGATCGTTTTATCTACAACAGTAAACTTGCCGCTTATTGTCATGCAATAAGAGACAATATTATTGGTAGAACCGGAACAAGTTATTGGTCTGACTTTGATCCACACGTTAAGGATCCTGATCCAGAATGTACAAAATACTATGGTCAGGAAGTTCACGAGGTGTGGACAGGAAGGTAACTTCACATAACGCCCTCTTCGGAGGGCATTACACATTATACATTGCACTTTATTATGGAATTTAATTTCAATGACGGCGGTAGAGCCAAAGCTGGTTACAAAGGACGCACAGGAGACTGTGTAGCCAGAGCAATAGCAATTGCAGCAGAGCTACCTTACAAAGAAGTCTATGATCGACTTGCAGAAGGTAACGCTACTCAAAGAGTTACTAAACGCATGAAGAAATCAAGGCGTGGCGTAAGGACTGCTAGAAACGGAATCAATACTAAACGCAAATGGTTTCAAGACTATATGCAAAGTTTAGGATTCAAATCTGTTGCTACGATGGGTATTGGAACTGGTTGCAAAGTCCATCTAAAAGCAGATGAGTTACCAAAAGGTAGGATTATCTGTAATCTAAGCAGACATTATTGCGCTGTTGTAGATGGCGTTATAAACGACACCTATGATCCTAGTAGAGGAGAAACAAGATGCGTTTATAGTTACTGGATAAAACAGTAATGTTACAGCCCCCCATGCAGGGGGCTTTTTTTTGTGCTAATGTGTTCGCGTGTGTGAGAACTTGTGAGTGACTAGTGGAAACTAGGCAACACCAGACATTTGCAAGAACTAGACCTCTAGTAATAGGGGTCTTTTTTTATCTTCTTGGTTTTATCTCTACAACTGCTAGTTCTACTTCTTTAAGCCTATGAAAGACTTCTTTCATATCATCATGCATATCATCTATTTTTGTACTTAGCAATTCGATAGCTGTGGTATTTCGCACAAGATCATCTCTTGATTGTCTACCACGATAAGATATAGAACCGACTGACACAAAACAAGCTGTTAACAATGCACCACCAGTAGCTGCTATTACTTCAATCACTTTACGAGTCCTTGATCTATGCCTATTATACAGAAAAACCCTATGACAGAACAAAAAAAGAAAAACGCATTCCAAAAACTAAAGGATGGTTTGGATGATAAAGAAGAACAATTAGCTATTATTAGTCTCTTTGTTCGGCTTGGCGTTGTGGTTTGGAGCGGTTTTATCGTTACATTAAACTACATAACAATACCTGGCTATAGCTCTGAACCTAAAGATATAACTTTTCCGGCCAGTTTATTGACAGGTGCGCTTGCTACTTTTGGTCTTGAGGGATCAAAGAAACGTAGTGAGAAAGACACTAAACTTGCGGAAAACGAAGGTATGATACAGACTATAAGAGTAATTAATCCTCCTCTCAAAATTGAGGGTGCTGAAATTATCGACCCCAAATCTAAAAAATGAAAAGACTTTTGCCATTTTTGTTTCTTGTATCAGCACCAGCATATGCTGATATAACATCGACAATAAGCTCATCTGTGCAACTAGAAGTAGCTGCGCCAGGCACAACTGCTGATCGAATAGGTAATTCTTATTCTGTTTCTGGAACAGGTGTAACAACCACAGATGGAACAACTGCTGGAAGTTTAGGTGGGCTGGGTACAGTCACTAATGGCGTAAATGCATATACACCAATTACTGCATCACAATTGACTGACGGCGAAAGCTTTTCATATACAGTTTCACATACAACCGGGGATACCATAGCAACAAGTTTGACAACAGGTGAAGTTAGTCCTTTTGGCGATTTGACTAGTACATCTGGAGGTACAGCTACAAACCTCGCCGGAACTGTAGATAATCATGTAATAACAATAACAGCCGGGTCTAGTGGTACTACAGCTACAGGTTCTTATGTTACATCTGTGACTGTGGACTAATATGACTTATGCGAAAGCTTTTATTATTATTTTTTATATATGCCTTGCCAGCTAACGCAAACATTGTTCCAAACTTTACAACCGGGACAATGTCTAGCACAACAACCACCCAAACTACAATTACAGAATCAATTACCAGTAAAGACTATAAAACTGGTTATGAATATACAGTTACAGGTACAGGCATTGAACATGACGGAAATAATATATCCCCAGAGGCAGTACAAGTTACAGGTACAGTAGGAGGACAGAGTTATACATGGACAGGAGCAGATATGACAACAAAACCAAACTGGACACTAACAAATCCAACATCAGGCGATGCTTTTCAATTTACAGAAACATATTCTGGGCCAGGCCTTCAGAACGTCACAACTATAAATCGCACCATAGAAACGGAATCGGTCGTTACTTCTACCTCTGTCTTTCAATAGCCCTATTCCCAACAAGTGCTTTGGCTAATGCTGTCAGTCAAAGCAATAGTGGATCTGTAACTAATCAAAACTGGAACGTAAATAATGGTAGCTTTCATACAAACCAATACGGAGGGGGAGTTGTATGTCAAGGAGCAATGATGACTATAACTCCGTTTACCACATTTAATACAAACTATCGCAAGCCATATCGAGATTATTATTATACTCCGGTGTATGACGAGACAGATATTGTTGGTGACTTTGATGATGATGGCAACCCTATTGGAGATGGTACGCCAGATAATCCAGGTGATATTTTGTTTTATCAACAAAATTACTCTGGTACAAATAAAGATAGTTTTGCACTTGGAACAGGAATTACATTGAATTTTAGTATCCCTTTAGATAGACAATATACGAAACAATGCAAACAAGCTGCTCAAGTACAGAATGACATTAACAAACAAAAGCTTAAGAACCTTGAGCTTGATTGGCATTTCGCAAGATTAAAACATTGCGGAGAAAAGAAAATTTTGGGTATTCAATTTACTAAAGACAGTCCATATTATGATTTATGTAGTGACATTGAGATAGTGCCGCAAGCAAACCAAGTTTTACCTCATAATCATAAAATTGACCTAAAACAATAAAAAATGCCCCTTCAGAATCGCCTGTAAGGGGCTTGTAAAAATGTCTGCTTATGTTTATACCTACGATTTTGGCTCTTTTTTCTTTGTTAACTTAGAAACGGCTTGTTTGACTAAAGGTCGTACTAGCTGTAAAACAAGCGGTGCAGAAGCACCGACCAAAGCAAGACTAAAAACACCAACAAATTGATTAGCAGAAGGGATGTATTGATCTTTGAAGGGTACGTCTTCATAAAGAGTTATGCACTCAGTTTTATCTAAGCGATGTCCAACTACGATTTCAAGTTTTTTTGCATTTCTGTAATCACCTCTGCGCTGATCTTTTGGACCAGGGCATTCTGGTATAACAATCTTTTCTTCTTCTTTAGGTAATTCTGGTCTTACTGTTTGTGGGGTTTCTGTTTCATTAGTTTCTGATCTTTTTTCTTGTTCTTTGTTTTCTACAATTTCTATTCTTCTTTTGTCATATAACATAGGTTGAAATGTTGGCATAGATCCGTAAGGACAAGAAATCATTGTTCCTGTAGGATCATCATTATATAAAGCAGTATTTTTAGGTGAGGCATCTCTGTGATATCTAACACAGCCAGGTAATTTTATAGATGGTGGTGGTACATTTAAAACTTGATATGGAATATGTAATGGTATATTTATTTGCGGTATTTCAATTTTTGGAATTGATATATTAGGTATTTCCATTAATCATAAGCATCTCTTTTCTTTAATACTTCTACTTCTGAAAAACACTTAGGACAAGACAAGTTTGTTATTACCGAAAACTCTGGATAACCATTCATATTTTCTTCAATGTCAGTATCTCCACCAATTATTAATTGCGTACTGCACCAATAACAATTCATTTTTTTAATGGCATTTGTGGTATTGATGGGCCTGTTACGTTTGGCAAAGATTTATCAAGAACATCAGGCATAAGCCCCTGCACATTACCAAGAACTTCATTAAGTATCTTGGCCTTAAACTGTTCGCTGGTGACGTACTTAAATGTGAAGAATCCACCGCCCAAGATGCCTAGTACTAAAACTGTAGATAAAATGGAAAGATAATTACAAATTTTTTGAAACATGATCAAAGAAGCATTAATTAAAGCAAGCGTACCAATAACATTTATGGTACTTTTTCTAATTATAGGACTAGCACCATTGCGTGTCATGTATGGGATTATTGACCGAAATATACCTGTAAAAAGCAAGTAATGTTTAATATAAAAAGTTATCAATACAAATTAGATAATTGGAACAGTAAAAAACAAAAGTTAAATGAAATAATAGAAAAAATAAGTTTTTATCAAGACAAAAATTCTAACTTATTAACTGATTACGGATCTAATAATAATTATGAAGCAGATGTTATACAGATATTAAAAAAAGATATTATCAAGTTTTTTATAGAAGCTAATCTTTATAATCCATTTGTGAGTAGTTTATGGTTTCAACAATACAATAATGAACAATGTCATCTAACTCATAATCATGGAGCATTAGGTTATAGCTCTGTTTTATATATAAATTATGATGCAAAACACCATACAGCAACAAGATTTTTATCTCCTTTTTATTCAGTTACAGGAGAAACTATAACTTATGTACCAGAAGTAGAGGAGGGAACACTTTTAGTTTTTCCAAGCATGATAAATCATTATACTTTGCCTAACCAAAGTCAGAAAACTAGAACAATATTATCTATTAATTTTAAAGAAAATCGTTAATATTATTCTTTAGTATCTTCTTCTTGTGTTTTTATTAGATCATCACAAGCAGCAATACCACCTCTTAACTCGTATATTTTTTTTTCACAGTTTTGCATAACCTGTTGAGCTTCTTGATAGTTTTTTGCTATCTGTTGTAATTCAGATTCAAGAGCAGCTTTCTTTTGGTTTGGGTCTAACATTAAAGTTTAAAGTACAATACCAATATAATATCAATACTACACACTTATATCAACTAGGTTCTGTCGGCCAAGTTGGATTGTTAGGATCTGATGTATTTGCTGGTAAATCTCTTAATTTTTGTCTGTAAGTCGCCCAAGGAGTTTTTATTGCGTCAGGTACGTCAGAACCTTGAGTCCAATCACTCATTCTTAATTTTTGATTTCTATCTCTTCTAAGTAAACGCAATGGTTCGCCAGCTTCTAATTCAGCAATTTTTGATGTTACTTCAGATTTTGTTGGTTGTGTTATGTCAGATGATAACCAAGTAATTCCTTCATAACTATCGCCATTAATAATCCACTCTGCCTTTGGTGTTAACTGTGCTAATGCTTCTGCAATCATTATCCTGACATCTCCAAGACTATTAATGATGATTGACAGGATGATTGATAAACCTGACTGCCATCGTTATTATTATGGCTACGATTTATAGTCAAGGGTTTATCTGACTGCTGTACTCTTACTTGTATTTTATAAGTTACTGCGGATGTTGTATTAGTACCATCACATCCTACAACTGCCCATGAACCAATACTATGGTCATCATTATAAGCTAACCCACCAATAGTCATACATCCCCTAGACCTACTTCCTTCTGATCTACCATTAACTGAATGATGCTCAGTAAAACTTCCAGTACCAATTTGTCTCATAACCCTAAATTCCGAAGCATGGTCTAAGTTACTTTGTCTTGTTGATGCTCTTCCAAAACTTACCAATATAAGAAAAGTACTGCTTGAACTTTGAGGTGTCAGCGTTACATTCATATCTGTAATATCAACAAAAGACGTAGAACTTGTAGAAAAATGTCCACCATTTCTACCTAATTTCGCCTGTAATATACCGCCATACGCTCCAGAAGCGATACCACTCATAGGTCTTAAACTAGAAGTGAAAATTGGCATTAGCTTACCTCCGTTAAGTTAAATTTATATTTTTTGCCGTTGCGTTTGTTAATCAAGAATAGCGATTCCTCTCCTTCTTGTATAGTATAACTTCCCCAAGTTCCGTCAACGTCATTAATTGAACCTTCGTTAGATAAATTAAGGTCATTAGTGTAAATGTTTTTTACTCTGTTAGATGAACTACCTATGTCGTACTGATTATTTAATCCTGGTACAAAATCACCACTACCATCAATTACCCATCTATCTGAATCATTTTCTCTAAAAATTATTCCAGCAGTACCACCTGATATATAAAGGTAGTTACTATGATGTTGAATTTTAGCAGTTCCATTTACGTTACCTGTCCAATCTCCGTTAGTAAATCGGATATCACTTCCTGCATTTACTGTAACTCCACCAGCACCACCAGTAACAACAATATCTCTATCAAACTGTATTGATCCGCTATCTCTACTTATATTTCCACTACCATTAATCGTTAATACGTTAGTTCCGCTAGGATTTCTGAAGTAAAACCCATTACTACCACCCTGTATGTATAAAAGATTACTATGATGTTGTATTTTACCAGCGTGTTCTCCTGTCCAGTTTCCAGAAGATAATCTAATATCACTATTACCACCAATAGTTACAGCACCAGCACCGCCATTAAATGTAACATCTTGAGAAATTGCAAGATTTTTTCCAGTTATAGAACCACTCGCAGTTAGATCAATTACACCACCCCCACTAGAATCTCTGAACTGAAATCCATTAGAACCACCCTGAAAATAAAGTCTATTGTCATGGAATTGAATTTTACCAGCGTGTTCACCTGTCCAACTACCACTTGACATTCTTATATCACTTCCAGCACTTAAAGTAACTGCACCAGTACCACCAGAAAATGTGATGTCTCCAGTAGCTTCATCTCCAGCAATATTTAAAAACTGATTAGCGTGCATACCATCTACTGAATCAGCATCTATTCCATTTCCAGCACCTTCATCTGCGGTTGAGAGAATCTTGTTATAACTACCTCCGTTATAAAAATATGGATTATGTTCAAATACCCAACCAACACCTACTCCACCTGAGGGATTATGTGCAAAAACTCTTGACTGATCTAAATCATCTCTGTTAATACCGATTACCCATGGACTAGAGTTTTGAGGTTTTAGCTCCAACATAGTACTAGAGTTGTGGTCAATAATAACTTTTCCAGTTAAAGTACCACCAGCAAGAGGAAGCTTAGTTGCTATTGAGTTAGTAACTGTTGTTGAGAAATTGGCATCATCTCCGAGTGCTGCTGCAAGTTCATTTAGAGTATTTAAAGCACTAGGGCTAGAGTCAACTAAGTTTGATATTGCTGTATCTGTATAAGCTGTTGTTGCGACTTTGGTGGAGTTATCGCCAGCCGATTGGGTTGTTGCTGTTACTCCGTTGGTTAATACACCAGAGCTTGAAGTCAAGCCACCAAATAATGTATTTCTTGCAGCAATATCAACCCCATCAACTGTGCCTGATACCGCTATATTGCCTGTAACTGATATTCCCGAACTACTGGTAGAAAGTTTTGTTGAACCAGCATAGTTAATATCAACACTTCCATCATTTGGAATTTTTATAGCTGTTCTTTGTGTATTAACACTTCTCTGTGTAATATAAACTTCTGGAGTTGTTGTTGTGCCATCAACACTTTTGACAATAAAGGATGCACTTTGATTATTGGTAATATCATTGTAAGCCATTGCTGTTAAAGCAGACCATACTCCATTAGCTTGTTGGCTATTAGCTACATATAAACCACTTGTAGCACCGGGAAGATTATCATTAGTAAAATCAGTATCGTTAACAGCTTTAGTAACAGAAATTTGTCCTGTTACGTCAATACCGCTTGAAAAGTCTACATTAGTTGCAAATGTAAATTGACCAGCCGAAGTACAAGACATTCTTGTAGCACCAGCGTCATTATCGAACAAAACAAATGTTCCATGACTATTTGTAAGTCTAAAATCGTTTTCTGAATTAGTATCGTTAAAAGTTACAGAAGGAGAGTCATTATTTATAGTTACATTGCTGGTTGATGTAAGTCCACCACCTGTTATACCTCCTAATGTGGTTATAGCTTGCGATCCAAAATCAGGTGAAATCTTTGTACCAGCGATAGCTGCACTTGGATTAATTTCAGCGTTATAAATAGTTTCATTAATAATATGAGAATTGCCTACAGAATTATTAGCTAACTCATTAGCTGTTATAGAATCATTAGCTATTTGAGTCGCTGTTATAGAATCATTAGCTATTTTACCTCCAGCTATCGCTGCACTTGAATTTATATCGGCATTAACAACTGTTCCGTCTGTTATACCATCAGATGTAACTCGTGTAAGTGTCATTTATTTGGCCTCCAATGCAGTAACTTTTGTTTCTAATGTTTCTATTCTAGTCTGTGCTTCTTGTAAAGCTTTAATAGCTTTCATATAAAGAACAGAATATTTTACTGCTTTTACTGTTTCCGTTGAATTACGATCAGTTGAAGATGTTGCTACTTCTTTAACTAATTTAGGACTTACAGTTTCAACTTCTTGAGCAACAACACCTATCTGTAATTCGCCTGTTGGATTATCTTTAAATCTAAATTTTCTAACTCTAATAGCTTTTATATCATCCCATTGTGATGACGCATCAACAATATCCTGTTTTAAAGTTTCATCTGAGACTTGTCCATAACTGTTATTAGTGTTTCTTACATCACCATCTCCCATAATTTCCATTCTTCCTTGATTACCATGAAATTCTGCTGTGCTATGTGTTCCGTTAGCTTCTCTTGAGTGTCTAAAGTAAATACTTTTAGTACTACTACTATCATTAAGTAAATAAAGTCCATAATTACTAGAATTAATAGTTGAGGTGCAACCATTAAATGCAATATCACCACCATTAGCAATATTTAAACGCTTTGTGCTACCTGTAATAAATCTTAAATCGTTTCCCTGCGCTCCTATGTATGGTTCGCTGCTTGTATTAGAGTCTTTAAAAACAATGTGTACAAATTCATCACCACTTTCACATCTAATACTTTCGTTACTTGTTGCGTGATAAACGTGAAGAGGTGTTTCAGGGCTTGATGTACCTATACCTAATTCACCTGTAGTTTTTAAGTATAAACCGCTAGAATCTGTGGTACTAGATGCAGTTTTTGCAGTAATCATTAAATGTCTATTATTTGTATTTAGATGACAACCACCAGCACCACCACCAGAACTGCTGTCTTGAAATATACTAAAAAGTGGTAGACTAGTATTATCTTGTCGCATAATACGGAATACATCAGTATCTACAGCAGCAGTTGCTATTTGGAGTTTTGCACCTGGACTTGCTGTACCAATACCTACATTGCCAGACGAATCTATACGCATCCTCTCCA
>VTLG01000213.1_pt1 | contig 17683 bp, 29 predicted proteins | sample 4694571 | NCBI WGS metagenome assembly VTLG01 (sample SAMN12604809, study PRJNA352737) | marine metagenome | biome: ENVO:00000447; feature: ENVO:00000209|ENVO:00000569|ENVO:01000036; material: ENVO:00002151; isolation source: viral sequences binned using virsorter ... | reverse complement strand
GGTACTTGGGGTGTCTTATTATAAGTACAGTAATGACTTTTGGTTGTTAGGTTGGGCTAATGTATTGCCTTATCACTATGGATTAAATGATTTTAGTTATGAATATGAACAACTGCCTATAGATTTAGATTTAGGTTTAGTTACTGGTTGGAAAATTACAAAGTCATTAGGAATATTTATAGAGGGTACATATTTACGATATTGGGAAAAGCCAATATACGAATGCAAATTAGGGTTCAATTATTTAATATTTTAGTTATGAAAAAATTATTATTCTTTTTAATGTTTAGTTTTGGCTTTAGTCAATCTAATTGTGAATTATGCGTTGAGCAAAATGGTTTTTATTGTGGTGATGATGAGAGTAATTGGACACAATATAGTCCTAATGGTTGCGTTCCTAATGGTTTAAATAACTTGTTTTACCTTAATGACGGTTGGTTAGATTGTGTTGACGGATCAGACGAAGCAGACGCAGTACCTACCACTTTAGCTGAATGTGATATATACAATATCTCTGATACTATATTTATAACTGACACTTTATATATTAACATTACTGATACTTTAACAATAACAGAGTATATAGATTGTCAAAGTGGTCTACCTTGTGAAAATGTAGGCATAATTGAGATACTTAAAAACTCTCAAAACGAAAATAAAATATATAATCTTGACGGAAAGGAAATATACAGAAGAAAAGGGTTATATATAGAGAATGGAAAAATTAACTTTAAATTAAAATAAATATGAAAGAAGTAATAATGAAAATGGTAAATAGTAGAAAATTTTGGTACGGATTTTCTATACTAATGGTTATAATGTTTTCTCAAGATTTAGGAATTAGTGAAACAAAAATGAATAGCCTTTTGGTTGTTGGTGTAGCTCTAATTATAGGTCAAGGATTAGCTGACAAATCTTGTAATATGAAAAAATAATGGCTACAGAAGTTTCAGAATCAAGTAAATTTACCCTGTCATTAAAAAGTATTATAGCTATAGTTGTTTTAGTTAGTAGCTTTGTAGGGCAATATTATGTTTTAAGTAATGAAATAGAGTTAGCAAAAAGGCTTCCTGAAAGTGAAATATCACGATCGGAGTTAGATTTGAAACTCGAATTAATCAGTAAAACGGTCATGTCAAACGCTGAAAAACTAAACAAAATAGAAAACCAAGTAGAGAAGATAGAGGAGAGGGTTTACGAATTAAAATGAGATTTCTAAAATACATACTACTATTGTTGGTAGGGCAAGTTACCCTAAGCCAAAATACTGTAACAAGTGAGGGAGCTTTAAATAAATACCTCAAAACTAACGGCGTGTTAGTAATAGAATTTTGGGCTGAGTGGAACGACAAAAATTCTTGTAGTTTTTTAAAAGACTTGGAAGATTGCAATACTGTTAAAGCAGATATTGGAATTTGTACAACACTACAAGAAAAATATAACATAGAAGTTCTACCAACTTTAGTAGTTATTAACAATGGTGTTGAAATATGCCGATTTACAGCTAACCTTTTATTCAAATTAAATGTTGAAAAGAAAGAAGTACAAGCAAAAATAGATAGTATAATAATTAGTAAATTTGAATAATGAAATTAACCTTAGATTTAATAGAAAATACAGTAAAAGATAAAGGCTATAATTGGTTTGATAAAGGGGATTACAACCTAAATATAGTAGGTGTTAGAAATAGTGCTACAGGAGATGAGGTTACAAATAAGTTTGATGACAAAATAACTCTATCTTATAAAGTAGATGGAGAATGGGAGTTTTATAGTTTTGATGCTACTACTGATCCTGGTAGATATTGGGTGGAGAATATAATGAGAGTAGAGGGTGTAGCTTGTTTAAAGCCAGGACAATATAAGTCATATAAAATAGACAAACACAGAAAAAGTTATGACGCGTTATGCCAGAGAATTTCAGAGGTCACCGTATATAGAGATAGTAATAAGGACGGTTGTTATGATTTAGACGATGACAATACACAGACAGGTTATTTTGGAATAAACATACATAGAGCAACCTCTAGGGAAGGTAAAAAATCTACACAAGTTGATAAATGGTCGGCAGGTTGTCAAGTAATAGCAAGTAATGATGATTGGGAAGAATTTATATTTGCTTGTTATAAAGCTGAGGCAATTTGGGGTAATAGTTTTACATATACATTAATCAAAAGCGAAGATATTTATGGGGATATTTAAGAATCTTTTAGGAACTGAAAAAGTTATAGATGGTGTTGGTGAGATTTTAGATAATGTCATAACTAACAAAGAAGAAAAACTAAACGCTAAAGCAAAGATTAAAGAAATAATGAACTCTTATAAAATAGAGGTTGAAAAAAACATTACTGCTCGTTGGGAAGCAGATACAAATGGTAATATACTAACAAGGTCAGTAAGACCTTTAGTATTAATATTTTGTATAGTTTGCACAATGTTATTAGTGTTTATAGATAGTGGCTCTATTGCGTTTGAAGTAGCTGATAAATGGACGGATTTATTAACTATGGTTCTAATAACAATAGTAGGGGCGTATTTTGGGGGCAGGTCGGTTGAGAAATTTAAAAAGAAATAATATCAAAAAAGATTATCGTTTAAGATTAACAAAGGTTGAGCATGACCTTATCAAAAACAAAAGAAATAAAGACAATAACAATATTCTAGTTATTGGAGATTTACACGAACCGTTTTGTTTAGATGAATATTTAGATTTCTGTATAGAGCAATACTATAGATTTAATTGCAATCAAGTAATTTTCATAGGTGACATTATTGATTCGCATGGATTCAGTTATCACGAACAAGATCCTGATGGATATTCAGCAGGTAATGAGTTGAAATTAGCAATTAAAAGAGTAGCTAGGTGGTATAATGCTTTTAATAATAAGACAGTACCTAATGGAATTGATGTTTGTATAGGGAATCACGATAGAATGGCTGCTCGTAAAAGTATGACAGGGGGAATACCAAGTGCTTGGATAAGGTCTTATAACGAAGTTTTAAATACTCCTGATTGGAATTGGGTAGAAAATGTTATATATAATGATGTTCTTTACGAACATGGAGAGGGCGGACAAGCTCTTACTAAAGCTAAAAATAATATGATGTCTAGCGTTTGTGGTCATACCCATACAGAGGCTTATGTAAAATGGTTAGTTGGAAAAAGGTTTAGAGTATTTTCTTGCCAGACAGGTTGTGGGTTAAATAATAAAAGTTATGCAACAGCATACGCCAAGAATTTTAAAAAACAAGCTATTGGTTGTGCTGTTGTTTTAAACAATGGAGAGCTTCCAATTAATCTACTAATGGAACTATAAAAAATAAGGGCAAAAATATTAGAATGTTATCCCTACTAATATAATTGCCCCTACCTAGAGTAGTAAAGTAATGAATAAACAAACTACTCTATAATACTACATTTTGTAATACAACTCTTTCTCTATCAAACTGAACAAAATCCATATCATCTTTTATTAAATAGTATCTTTTAAACTTTTTAATATCTCCATACATATTTTTTCTACTGATCCAAAATGACTCTATTCTATGACCGTCTTGTTTTAAATCTCTTATAATTCCTTGTAGGTCTAATATCATAAGTTTTTGCATACATTCTAGCGTAGTGATACTAAAATCTTCTTCTTTAAAGTATTTTAATAATTGTTCTTTTTGATTCATTTTTTGTTCTCTATTATTATGTTATAAAAGTATTTGTAAAATTTGTCAAAATCTTTTTGTGCGTCTTTAGTATATTTAAAGCTCCTAAATTCTTCATAGTTATTTATAGTATATTCAATTTTTAAATCTTCATACTTTTTTTCTACTTTGTTATGAGCTAAAGCTATTGCTAAAGTATCAGCGTCTATAGTTACTTTCATTTTTCTTGTTTTATAGGTTCGCAAATCTCTCCACACTCTGAACACCTTTGACTATCAGAATTACTTGGAGCATTACAACAATCTGAGTATATATCTATTATTTGTTTTTCCATTATCTATATCCTTTTTTATTAGCGTATTCGCTAGTTTTTACTATTAGTGCAAATGTTAAAAATATTATTAATTCCATAGTTATATATTTTTTATAATTAAACCTTGTACTTCATTCCACTGGCTCTGAAGCTCTAATATTCTACTTTGTATGTTAGAATAAAGAGTATAGTTATCTTCATCTTGATATTTTTTTTGTTCTTCTTCTAACTCTTTTATTCTATCGTTAAGAATAGTTTTATATTCTTCTAATAATTGTATGTCTTTTTTCATTACTTATTGTTTTTATTTAAACAAATATATGTAAAATATTTTTAATAAAACAAATAAATAATTAATACTTTATTAACAATTACAATGTTAATATCTTTTTATTTTTATAAAGTTATTTTAATTATATTTGTAAAAATTATTGTTTATGAGATTTACACAATTTAAAAAGCAGGACGAAGTTAGAGATACTTTGATCTTGGAAATGATGAAAAACAAAGTAAGGAAAAATCACCTAGCTAAAGAACTAAACTTGTCCTATCCGACAATGTTGTCTAAATTAGACGCTCCATTTAGTTTTAAAGTAAGTGAACTTTTGTTGCTTTGTGAAATAGTCGAACTTGATATTAACGAATTATTAATTAAATACTAAAAAAATGGAAACTAAAAAATCAAAAATTACTGAATTAAATTTACAGCCAGAAAAATTTAATGATATGTTTATTTTTACTATATGCTTTGAAAATGGCGATATAGGAAAATTATATAAAAGAAAGGATAAAACCTATGAACAGGTAGGTGATGAGGTAGAATACACAATAAGCCCTAAGGGTACTGTTAAAATCGCTTTTAAGGGTGATTCAAAGTTTAACAACACTTCTACAAAGCCTAGTTATTCAAATAATACTAATGACGCTAAAGAAGATATTAGATTTAGCGTAGCTTTTAAAGGAGCTATAGAATTAGCTGCAGGTGGTAAAATTGGAATAGATGAAGTAGAGAAGTTTACTGTTATGTATGATGAATTTTTAAAAGACAAAAAGTCTGTAGAAATGCCTTTTTAACTATTCATTGTTAATAACTAACAATGTAATTTTATAAAATGTAAAATAATTTTATATAATTTTAGGCAAATGAAAAAATCTATACTAGCAACTACACCTTTTTTAATTTTAAATAAATGTCTTCTCGTTAATTTAGGTGTAGACGCTAGTTTGGTTCTTTCTGATCTTATACAAAAAGAAGAATACTTTAAAGATAGCTCCCAAAATAATGGGGGCTATTTTTTTAATGTAACACAAGACATTAGCTGTAGTACAACTTTAAGTTACTATCAAATTCGACAAGCGTTATCTGTGCTTGAGAAATGGGGCATAATTAAGGTAGTGCTTAAAGGTGTACCAGCTAAAAAGCATTTTAAAATAGACCATTCCCAGATCTTAAATTTTTTAACATCTAGTATTGAAAAAACTGAAGAACTAGATTGTAAAAATTTTAATAACAAGATGTTAAATAATTTAAACTCTATTAATAATAATAAAGAAATAAGAATTAAAAATAAGAAAGTATATACACGCAAAGAAAAATTTTTAAATGATTTAAAAGAATTAGAACCTAAAGAACATATAGAGGACTTTGTAGATTATTGGACAGAAGAAAATAATGTTGGAAAGCAGCGTTGGGAATTACAGCGTACTTGGAATACTAATTTACGATACAAAAGGTGGTGTAAAAATCAAAAGAATTTTAGTAAAGGAAGTAGTGCAAATAATATGCCTGACTTTTTAGATAGTGCATACTTAAATAGGATTAGAGAGGATCAATCACAAGTAAATAAGTTTTACAAACACTTAGTAGAAAATTGTTCTTATGAAAAAATAGAAACTTTAACAGGTCATATTAAATACAGAAAGAAAAGATGATATTTATTAGTTTTATAAAGAATGGATTGTTGCTTGGGGTTAGACACTTTGAGCCTGATGAAATAAGAAAGTATTGGGAGATCCATATATTATTATTAGTATTTCAAGTTAATATATTTATAACAGTAAAAGATGATAATAAGTAATTTAAGTTTAGTAGTATTAATAGTGTTTGTTTTTGTTCTAGGATCTTTAACTTGGGAATATATAAAAAGTCAAATAAAATGATAGAATTAAATACAATATATAATGAGGATTGTTTAGATACAATAAAAAAATTAGAGAATAATAGTGTAGATTTAGTTATAACTAGCCCACCATATAATTTAGGAAATAAATCTATTAGTGGAAATTTAAAAAAAAAATCTTACAATAAATATAATGATAATTTAACTATTGAACAATATTTAAAAAAAACTAAAATTTGGATAGATGAGTTATTAAGAATTACTAAATATCATATATTTTGGAATATACAAGAAGTATCAGGTAATAAAGGTATTATTGCTTTTATTATGAATGAATATAAAAATAATATAAAAGAAACTTTTATTTGGGCAAAAACCAATCCACCAAGTCATATAGTAGATACTATGTGTAGCTCTGGTTATGAATATATATTTTGTATAAGTAAAGATAACCCTAATAGCAGAAAGTTTAATTATTGTAATTTTAGTAATAGAAAGGGTGATTATATAAAAAATATACTTATAAAAAATGTTAATACAGGTAAAGATAATGGTGGTCATTCGTTTGCTTTTGGTAGTTGGTTATCTGATTTTTTTGTATATAATTTTAGTAAAAAAAATTCTATAATTTACGACCCCTTTATGGGTAGTGGTACAACAGCTTTAAGTTGTTTAAAATATAATAGAAAATTTATTGGTAGTGAAATAAGTAAAGAATATTGTAATATAGCAGAAAAAAGAATAATACCTGAAAAAAATCAAATAAAAATATTCTAATGAAAGAACAAGATTTGCACAATAGCATAGTAGATTATTTAAACTACTATCCTCATATACTTTGGACATCTACTTTAGGGGGTGTTTATTTAGGTAAAGGAAACTATAAACAAAAAGCCTTAGTAAAGAAACACTATAAAAAAGGCGTTCCAGACATATTAATATTTGAGCCTAATCTAAAGCATAACGGTTTAATGGTAGAGCTTAAAGTTAAATACAATAAACCTAGCAAGGATCAGAAACTATGGTTAGCTAATTTAACAGCTAGAAATTATAAAGCTGTAGTATGTTATTCACTTGAAGAATTTATAGAAATATTTACTAAATACACTAAAACGATATGAGAAAAAAACACGATCCACCAAAAAACATTAGAACAAAAGACGGTAGAGAAAACTTTACATACTTTTTATTTGAAGTAGATAGAGGAACAACAAATGAGATTTTTATACATAAAGAAACACAGATTATAATTGATGAAGATGAATACATATTAAATAAGATAGATTTTATTCAAGACCAATATAATCCACAAATGGTAGTAGTGGAAATAAGCCCTTTAGGTAAATGGGAATATAATTATTTAAAACAATCAGGGGTTAACTTATTTGTAGAGCTTTGCAAAAACTAAATACATATTTAGAAAATAGTTATAATAAATTGCTAGAAATAAGCAAAAGAATAACAAGTAATAGACACCCAGATTATGAAGATTTATTACACGAAACAATATTAGCCCTTTATAAGTCAGATCAAGAAAAGATTAAAATAATAATAGAAAAAAAACAACTTACTTTTTATATAGTTAGAATAATGATGAATCAGTATCAAAGTAATACAAGTCCTTATCATAAAAAGTATAGAAAGCAATACAACGAAAAACAATTAAAAGAATTTTATATTTATACTAAAGAACCTTTGACTAAAGAAAAGATGAAACAGTTAGAGCAGAAAGAAGATAGGCTACAATGGATAGAGGAAAAGTTAAAACATTTAAGCTGGTTTGATGTAGAAGTATTTAAGATATACTATAGAGAAAATTACAGTTTAAATACTATGAGTAAAGCAACAAAGATAAATAGAAGTACATTAGGAAAGTCAATAAGGTTTATTAAAAATTTTTTAAAAAATGAAAAACAAAAGTAAAGGTTTAGGGGATAGTATAGCCAAAATAACTAAAGCTACTGGTATAGATAAGTTAGCTAAAAAAGTATTAGGTGATGATTGTGGTTGTGAAGAAAGAAGAAAGAAATTAAATCAAATGTTTCCAAACTTTACAAACATAAGACAATTTACAGAAGATGAGATTAAGATATATAATGAGGTCGTGCCAGGAATAGAATTAAGGCAGCGACTAAATGCAGAAGAAAAAACTATAATAGCTACTTTATATAATGGGGTATTTGGTCAAAACCCACAATGGAAAAGCTGTTCACCATGTAATAAAAAAATAATGGATAATTTAAAAAAGGTATATGAAAAAAGTTGCAAAATTTAATTTAACAACAACAAAAGGTTTAGATTTAATTGTTTTAACAGAAAAAGGTGTTAAAGAAATGATAGATAAAAAGATTGCTAAAGCAATAGAGAAATTAAAAAATGAAAAAGTACATTAAGATATATATGGATTATTACGATTATGTTATTGATGACATAATTTTATGTACTCATTGTGGTAAACAGGCTTGTGACATTCATCATATAGACGCTAGGGGTTTAGGTGGCGATCCTAGAGGACATAAAAACCAAATAGAAAACCTTATTGCTTTATGTAGAAGCTGTCATATAAAAGCAGAAACAGATAAACAATTTAATAATCAATTAAGAGAGTTAAATAAACATAAACATAATCATAGCTACTAATGAAAATAGAAAAAGTTAAAATAGCAGAATTAAATCCTGCAGAGTATAACCCTAGAAGAATGACTAACAAACAATATGAGGACTTAAAAAACTCATTAGAAAAGTTTGGTTTAGTTGATCCTATAATAATAAATGCAGATAATACAGTAGTTGGTGGACATCAAAGATTAAGAATAATGAGAGAACTAGGTGCAGAGCTTGTACCAGTAGTTAGAGTAAATCTATCTAAAGAAGATGAGAAAGAATTAAACATAAGGCTAAACAAAAATACAGGTGAATTTGATTTAGATGTATTAGCTAATAATTTTGAAATAGATGAGTTAAAAGATTGGGGCTTTAAAGATGTAGAACTTGGTTTTAATATAGATAAAATAGTAGAGGGTAATATTGAAGATGACCATATACCAGAAGTAAAAGAAACTAGAGTTAAATTAGGTGATGTTTGGCAACTAGGAAAACATAGATTAATGTGTGGAGATAGCACAAAAGAAAGTGATGTAAATAAACTAATGAATGGACAGAAAGCAGAATTATTACACGCTGATCCCCCTTATGGAATGGGTAAAGAAAAAGATGGCGTATTAAATGACAACCTATATAAAGAGAAATTAGACACTTTTCAGTTAGAATGGTTTAAAACATTTAGACCATATTTAGATGATAATGGTTCTTGTTATATTTGGGGAAATGCAGAGGACTTGTGGCGTTTGTGGTATTCACTATTAAAAGATTTAGAAAGGCTAACATATAGAAATGAGATAGTTTGGAATAAAGGACACGGAATGGGTATGTCAAGCCAACAACATAGAATGTATCCAACAGTCACAGAAAGATGTTTATTTTTTATGATAGGTGAACAAGGATTTAATAATAATCAAGATAATTATTTTGAAAAGTGGGAACCAATCAGAACCTATTTAGAAAAAGAAATAAAAAAACTAAATGAAAGCGATAAAACAATAGCAACTGCATTAGGATATAAAGATGGTAGAACCGTTAACCATTGGTGGAGTAGGTCGCAATGGACTTTTCCAACAGAAAAAAACTACAATGCTTTAAGAGAGTATTCAAAAACAAAAAACAATGAAGGATTCAAAAAAGAATATGAAGAATTGAAAAAAGAATATGAAGAATTGAAAAAAGCATTTTATGATACAAGGGCATATTTTAATAACACACACGATAATATGACTGATGTATGGAACTATGAAAGAGTATCAGGAAAAGAAAGACACAACCACGCTACACCAAAACCAGTAGAAATGATTGAACGAATAATAAAAACAAGTAGCAAGAAAAAAGTAATAGAGCCATTTTTAGGTAGTGGTTCAACATTAATAGCTTGTGAAAAAACTAACAGAATATGTTATGGAATGGAATTAGATACTAAATACTGTGATGTAATTATAGAAAGATGGGAACAGTTTACAGGACAAAAAGCAAAAAGAATATAAATTAAATTTAATAAAATGGGCAAAAAAGAACACAACCTTAAGAAAGAAACATTACTACAATCATTAGAAAGTAGCATGGGCATAGTATCTACAGCTTGTAATAAAACAGGTATAAGTAGAAGTAGTTTTTATAAATGGTATAAAGAAGATGAAGAATTTAGAAAAAGAGTAGATGATATAGACAATGTAAAACTAGATTTTGTTGAAAGTAAGTTATTTACAAACATAGATAACGGAAAAGAGAAAAGTATTATATTCTACCTACAACACAAAGGACATAAAAGAGGATATGTACAAAGACAAAATATTAACTTAACATCTAACGAAGAAGATATAAAAAAGATTGAAATTGAAATCATTGAATCTAAAGGGAACGATAGTTCTACAAAAGAATCTTAATGCTAGTACAAGAATTGTAGTTAATCAGGGTGGAACAAGAAGTAGTAAGACATATAGTTTAGCACAATTAATAATACTTAAAGCATTACAATCAAAGGGTAAGGTATATACTATTTGTAGAAAAACACTACCTGCTCTTAAATCTTCTGCCTATAGAGATTTTTTTAATATATTAGAATCACACAATTTATACAATCCTGATAACCACAATAAGTCAGAGCTTACATATAAGCTAAATGGAAATACAATCGAATTTATTTCTGTGGATCAACCAGCAAAAGTGAGAGGTAGAAAAAGAAACTATGTTTGGTTAAATGAAGCTAATGAGTTTAGTTTTGAGGATTGGGTACAGCTAACACTAAGAACAACAGAAAGAATCTATTTAGATTTTAACCCCTCTGATCCGTACAGTTGGATATATGATAATGTGTTAAATAGAGAAGATTGTACATTTATTAAATCAACTTATTTAGATAATCCTTTTTTACCTGAAGAAACCATAAAGGAAATAGAAAGATTAAAAAAGCTAGATAGTAACTATTGGACTATATACGGTATGGGTGATATGGCACAACCCACAGAAACTATATTCAGACAATTTGAGATATGTAACAATATACCAAAAGAAGCTACCCTAATAGCTTTAGGAATGGATTTTGGCTATTCTAATGACCCTACCGCAATAGCAGAAGTATATAAGTTAAATGATGATTTATATATTAATGAATTGCTATATGCTAAAGGCTTAACTAATCAAGACATAGCAAACAAACTAAGGGAATTAGGTATAACAAGGCAGACAGAGATTATAGCTGATAGTGCAGAGCCTAAATCAATAGAAGAAATACATAGATTAGGGTTTAATGTAAAACCTGCTAAAAAAGGAGCTGACAGTATTAATATGGGTATTGATGTATTGAGAAGATTTAAAATACATATTACAAAGAATAGTACAAACGCTATTAATGAATTTAAGTATTATAAATGGTTAGTAGATAAGAATGGTAGGGTAATAAATAAACCTGCTACAAATCAATTAGACCACCTTATAGACGCTATTAGGTATACTGCTTTAAACAAGCTAACTACTAACTATAGCGGTAAGTATTATATATTATGAACAAAAACAACAATTTTATATTTATAACAAATGGCTAGAAAACAATTTGAGGTAACTATACCTACTGAATGGAAAGATATTACAATAGCAGAATATCAAAGGTATTTACAAATAGCAAAGTCAAAAAGAAAAACTAGAGATGATGAGATTATTTCTATGTTTTGTAAGATTGATAAAAAATTTATAAAAAAGCTAAAATTAAAAGACAAGAAAATTTTAGTAGATAAAGTAAACAAATTTGTTAATAGCAAAAATGAAACGGTTTTAGAAAAGAGAATAAAGTTTAAAGAAAAAAATTATGGGTTTATTCCTAATTTAAGCAAGATAACAACAGGAGAGTTTGTAGATATAGAAGAATATGGAAAGAATATAAATGAAAATCTACATAGAATAATGAGTGTTTTATATAGAGAAGTAGATAAAGAAGTAGGAAAGTTTTATAGTATAAAACCTTATGATCCTGATGAGCTTGAAATTGATAAGTTTAAAGAACTTCCAATGAGTACAACACTATCTGCGATAGATTTTTTTTTTCGTTTAGGGAAAAACTTATTGGAAGATTTAAACAATTATTCGAGGGAGGTACTGATGAAGAGCCAGAACAAAAAACCTTAGCAGGTAAATGGGGCTGGTATAATTTAATTTTTGGATTGTGCGGTGAGAATATCCTTCATATAGAACCAGTAACTAAACTTGAGATAACTTTAGTATTAACTTATTTAAGTTATCAGCAAGACAAAAGTAATATAGAAAGAAACAATTATAATAAGCATAAATGATAACTTATAAAAACTTTATAGACGATTTTAAAACAATAGCTACTAATCATTTTTTGATTAATTCTTTTCATAGTGGTATGCTTGATGAAGTCGACATAAACAAATTAGACCAATCAGATTTTCCTATACTATATGTTGAGCCTAGCAATACTAACATAGACAAAGGCGTAATGACTTATACCTTTACTGTATTTACTATGAATTTAATAAAAGAAGATTTAACTAATAGAGAGGAGGTTTGGTCTGAAATGTTACAAATAATGCAAGATGTTATAGCAGAGTTTAGACAGAATCTAGCTGTACAAACTTCAGGCGGAGATAGTGGAAAGAAATACAGTTATATACCAAATGAAGTTGTTTTAAATCTACCTATTAACGCAGAGCCTTTTACAGTAAGGTTTTCTAATATGCTTACAGGCTGGAACGCTACTTTTACTATGCAAGTTAATAACCCTAATTCACTATGTAATGCCCCAATAGAGCCTAGTGACGAAGATAGAAATTCATAATGGAATTAGAAACAAAAGCAATAGAAGAAGTATTAACTAGGTTTGGTAGTAATCTAATAAAAAAAGCTAGGGCAAATCTAAGTAAAAAAGGCAAAAAAGCTAAAGGAACTTTATTTGACCAAATGAGTTATGAGCTTGAAAAAACCCCTAACGGTGTAAAGTTTAAAATGGACTTTGGAAGTGCTGAGGACTATTGGGAATTTATAGATCAAGGTGTTCAAGGAGCAGGTGGTTTTAAAGGTAGCGGAAAAAAAAGAGGTCAAGGTAGTCCGTTTAAGTTTGGCAGAAAACAACCACCATTAAGGGCAATAATGCCATGGATTAGTATAAAAGGAATAAAGGGTAGAGATAAGAAAGGTAGGTTTATAAAAAAAGAATCACTAGCTTTTTTAATTGCTAGAAGTATTAAACAAAAAGGTTTAGAAAGAACTTTGTTTATTTCAAAACCTTATGAAGAAATGTTAGAAGATTTAAAAGATGAATTAGCAGAAGCAGTAGCTTTAGATTTAGATAACTCTTTAGAAATAGATGAATCTGACAAAGTAGAATTAATGTAAGTAAATAAAAATGGCGTATAGTATAGAACAACAACCTAATAAATTTGTGGCTTGTAATAGCCCTTTAGTTTATGTAGTAAAAGAATCAGACGGAGCAATAACAGGAGCTGCTAAATTTAGATATATAGTACAAGTACAAATAAGCACAACCAATTCAGGGGCTTTATCAACAATAGCTAAGTTAAAGCTACATAAAAACAGGGGGGGTGTTGCTATTGTAGATGTACACAAAATAGTAAGAACTTATTTAGAAACGCAACAATATAATGTTGCTTCAACGACCAACAGCATACATAGTATAGGCGTTTCAAATGCTGCAACACCTTTTTCAAATAATGGTTCACAGGCAGTAGCAATAAGAATATTAGGGGGTTATGAAAAGGCTTCTAGCCAAACTGCTGCTCCTGTAGAAGAATTAGCTCCAACAGGAACTTATACTACAAATATTGCAGTTGGTATTCCAGCAACAACCCCTTATACTAAAACAGCTACTAATTTTGGGGGATTAGATAATGGAACACAATTTCCTTTAAAGTATTTTATTAATGACGCTAGTAATGAAGATGATTATGGGTTTTTAACTAATGCTCCAACTGTTCAATTTGTTAGAGGATCAAGCACAAGTGGAGATAATGTAGATGAGGGTACAATATGTTTTAAGCAAGGTAACAACGCTTCTAGTAGCATTGTGACAGTAGGAGAGAAACTAGAGCATATTGCTATACAATATTTTAATAGTGCAGGTACTTTAATAGCAGGTACAAGTGGTGGGGCAACAGTACATTTTTTTGCAAATACTAATACTAATGGTGGAGCTACTGCTGCTCAATCTACTACAGTACAAAAAGCAATATTATATTTTGGTTGTGGTACTAAAAACTTACAAACACAAAGTTTATCTACTTTAGCTAGACCTAGCAATTTTTCTAATTGGGCATATTATAGAATCTTTGGTTGTACTTCTGCAGACATAGATGATAGATGTACTAAATATTATAATTTCTATAGATATGGAAGTGGGGCTACAGTAGATGATAGACACCAAAGCTGTACTAGATATGATAATGTTAGATTAGCTTGGCGTAATAGATTAGGATCTTGGGATTATATGAATTTTAGGGGTAAGTCAATAGAAAGCGTAGATATAACAAGTGAAGAAATGGAAAGCGTACCAGGTAGCTGGGATAGCGCATTATATAGTTATGATAATTGGGAAAGAGGAAAGGAAACATTATTTACAGAAGCTAAAAGAAAATTAACTATTAATAGTGATTGGTTAAATGAAGATGAGGCAGTATGGCTAGAGGAATTATTTACTTCTACTGATGTGCAAATATTAGCAGATAATAGTGTGGTTTACCCTGTAGTTATAGCAAATAAAAATTACACTAAAAAAACAAGTGTAAACAATAAAATAAAAATACAATATACAGTTAATTTAGAGTACGCTAACAAAGTAAGAACAAATAGTTAATGGATATTAGATTAGTAGCATATCGTAGAGAAAACACAAGTGCAGATACTTTTGATGTAGTACAATATGAACTTGATTTACAAGAAGCTCCTAATGTTGTAGTAAATTATAATTGGTTAGATTTAAAAAACCCAGACCAAAGAAAAGCTAGTTTTAGCCAAACCTTAAAACTTCCTTTTTCAAATGACAATAATACTTTTTTTGAAAATTATTTTGAGGTTAATTTAGAAAGTTTAGTATATAACGCTAAAACAAAATTTAATGCAATTTTATATATAGATAGTATTCCGCAATTAAAAGGCTTTATACAGCTTAAATCAATCTATATGAACGCTAGATTATATGAGGTTGCTTTATTTGGTGATACTGCTGATTTTTTTACTGACTTAAAAGACAATAGATTAAAAGACGCTTTTAGAACTCAAGACACTACAAACCCTGAATTGTTTATAGAAGATAACCAATTAGACCATATATTAACATTACCTAATATTGTAGCTAGTTGGACTACAGGGCTTACTACAGTTGCTAGTACTACTACTAATGATATAATGTACCCCATAATAGATTATGGACATACTACTAATCCTTATTCTAGTGCTATGTTTTGGACACCTGCAGATGTTTATTCGCAAGGTTTAAATGAATTAGGTGGTAGTGTTAATGACGCTTTTAATTACTATGGTATGGTACAATCATCAGATTTAAAACCTGCAATTAGAATACAAAGGTTGTTACTAATAATTGCTCAAAAGGCAGGTTATCAAATTAAAAGTACATTTTTAGGGATAGATTCAGATGGTTCTGTTTCTGATACTCAGTTTTTTAGTAGAATGTTTATGACGCTATCTACAGAGCATAGTAGAGTACAAACATTGTTTAATACAAGCGCAGGTAATGAAGCTCCTTTTATAGGTTTTCAAGCTAATATGTCTAGCTCTTCAGGAGCTACTACATTTCCTGTAACAGACCCTAGTGGTATTGGTTTAGTAGAAAGTGTATTTAGTAATTTAGATGTAGATAATGAAGTATTTGACCCTAACGGTTTATATAACAGTCAGCTTACAGATTGGGGTGTTGGTGGTATTACAGGGGTAGACACACCCTCTATAAAAATACCTGTAGATATAACAGACAATACTTTACTACCTACAGGAACAATATCAGTAAAAGTCACAATAACTATTAATATACAAAACACAGTTAGCCCTAGTGGTGATCCTTTAAGTGTAGTACAATTAAGACCTCGTTGGTACAATCAAACTACTAATGAGCCTGTTGGTTTTGGTTTTCAACAAAATGTTTCTACAGGCTCTGATGTTACATTTGAAACAACACAAGAATTACAAGCAACCCCAGGTACAATATATTATTTTTTATTAGAGTGTAATCCTTTTACTGTATCTGCACAAACAGGTACACAAAACGCTACTGCTACTATATCAGCTTGTACTATAGAAACAGTACAAACAGATAATGTAGGTATAATGTCAGGTGGTTTAAATGGTGAGGTACAGATGTATCATAATATGCCTGATATGACACAAGCAGATTTTGTAAAAGATTTAGTAAATAGATTTAACTTAATTATACAAACTGATCCTGACAATGAAAAACTATTACTTATAGAGCCTTATCAAGATTATATAAATGCAGGTACAACGCAATATTGGACAGATAAATTAGATGTATCAAAAGAGCAAGTTATTAGACCTACTAATGAACTACAATCTAAAGTATTAAAGTTTGGCGATTTAGAAGATGAAGATATTTTAAACAAAAGATATAAAGATATATACAATACTGTTTATGGTACTTATATAGAAAACAGAAGAAATGATTTTGCTAATAATGAGTTTAGTAACTTTAGCGTCTTTGCTCCTTTTATAGCACAAGGAATAGGTCAATGGTCAGGCAATACAATTAACGGAGCTTTGCCTAACCCTAATGTAGCTTTAGCTTATTTATTTAAAGCAGAACAAGGAGAACCCAGAGAACCATTAGAAACAATGAAACCAAGATTGTTTTATTATAGTGGTACGCCTATAGATATTACAGGAACAAACCCTAATACAGGTAACGATTTTAATTTTCATATATACTCTAATCAATTTTTACAAACAGGTGACGCTACAATTACTAATAATAAATTTCCTTTATGTTTACAATATAACCTAGACACTTTAGGATCTGTTACTGCTGATACTAAACTATTAAATTGGACTTGGTATAGCCCTAACTTTAACACAGGCTTTACATTTAACTATTTTGGCATGACCTATAGTGAGCATGGTTTTTATACTGACTATTGGTCGCAATATATAAACGAAATATATTCAGATGAAGCTAGAATAATGGAATGTTATTTGAATCTTGATCCTGTAGACATTAGGTCATTTGCAGGTACAGGTTTTCAAAATGTATATTTTATAAAAAATACATTATGGAGAATTATAAGCATAGATAATTATTTAGTAGGTGGGAACAAATCAACTAGAGTTACATTATTAAAAGTTATAGAAAAATTAACTAATGATTGCGGAGCTATACCAACTATTACAAATACTGGATTAATGACTTGGGTAGACGCAGGTTCAGGAGCAAGTACAACAATAACTAATACTTGTTGTGAAGAAGTAAACCCTGATTGGACTTTTGTTCA
>VTLG01016784.1_pt1 | contig 17685 bp, 15 predicted proteins | sample 4694571 | NCBI WGS metagenome assembly VTLG01 (sample SAMN12604809, study PRJNA352737) | marine metagenome | biome: ENVO:00000447; feature: ENVO:00000209|ENVO:00000569|ENVO:01000036; material: ENVO:00002151; isolation source: viral sequences binned using virsorter ... | reverse complement strand
AGGTTGTCCCTTGATCAATTGTATAATTTTGAACTTTTTTCTTGATTGTAAGTGCCATTGAACTTCCATAGAGGGTTATGAATATTTATAGATTTCATACATATATTTATTCTATGTAAGTTTCGGAGGTATTAAAGAATCTTCATTTTTTCATGGCCTATTCGGATTTTGGGGTCAACCCAAATATCGTGTCCTGCCTCACGAGCTCGGAGACAAAATTCTACATCATCCCATACAAACTCTTCCCAACCATACTGTTTCCACACTTTTTTTCGGGGATAAAAGTAGGGATATTTCATCTTTTCGATGACTCCCTTGCGAACTAGCATCCAACCCATACCTGTATAGTCTGCTTTAAAGAGAGTTTCTTTCTTGTTTTCGATGTCTTTATCTTGCATGAATTGATAGTGCATCCATTCTTCAAAGAACTCCTCATCCATCGTTTCAACGGTTGCATAATTTACATTGTCTGACATTTTGTACATGCCAGATACGATGTCTTTGTTGTGATCTAGGAGATTGAAGAAATCTTCTGGTTTGAACACCATATCAGAATCAATCCACATGATATAATCGTAGTCCACCTTGCCATCAAATGGTTTCTGGTCTACTCCTCTCTCAATGGATACACCAAGCACTTTTGTTCGTGCGTGGTAGATATTGCAAAGATAATCTTGAGAGAGTCCGTAAGAAATTTTGTGTTTGGGAAGTTCACCAAGAAGATTAGTCCAACATTGCAAAAACCTGCCAGAATAAGATGCCCCTGGCAGACAAAATATAATTTTCATAATTTTTCACTTGATTAATAATATTTAACCATTGGCAGGATTTGCAGCATCTCGTTCAACTCTATTCTTATAATCATCTCTTGCAACAATTAATTCTACCAATTTATCATCATCCGCAGGCATAGTTTCAACATCAGGATCAGCCTTTAATATAGGTTCCCACTCTGCCAACATTCTTTTTCTACAATTACTGACTTTTCCATCTATTGCAAGATCTACCCAATTTTGAATATCCACAAGATCATGTTTTAAACATTTTTCTTCAATTGTTGTGAGTGTTCTTTTTTTAATGTCCATTATTATTACCTTCTTTTGAAAAAATTAAATTTATTAACAGGCTAGATACCCTGAAAAGAAACAGTATAATGATCCGTCAACTTGATTTGCACCCGAAGCATGAAACCACTTAACATATGCCGTATCGTTAGCATCCATATCACAAAGTGAATGTACATTACATGTGAAATATAACGCATCAGCGTCATACCTCGCTCCACTATCAATAAATTGATGAGGCCGATTACTTGTTACGATCTGGATTCCTGCATGATCATAATCCACATCCCATCCATACAAATATCCCTGTGCATTTAATTGATACTTACCTGTAACTGGTGCAGTAAAAGTGTTACTAGCAAAGTCACCATTTTGATCATATATCTCAGTAGGAAATGTTATTGTGTCATTGCTTGCCATATTTGCAGGCGAACCATCTCCACCGTGGCACAAAAAAGCTGGTTGAGTAGGTTTTGTTATATGTCCATTTGTATCAATAATCATTCTGGCAGTAGCGCTAGTAGCATCATAAAAGTTCAAACCCCCAGTATTAGTTACTAAAATTTCAAACGCTTTATTTGTATAAGAACTACCCCCAGACCTTTCTATTCTTACGCCTGGGAATTGATCTCCTACCGCTTCAAGTTCTAATGCACCTTCATTTAAGACAGTAAAAGTTGGATCAGTTCCGATACCGATATTACCTGCACTATTAATTCTCATGCGTTCAACCGCAGCTTCAGATGCACCAGTTGCAAATACCAATTCTGTCGAATTAACTGATGCAGAAAATGTTGCATCTGCTTCTGCCCATATAGATGCACCGGCCAATATCGCATCGGTTCCACCAGCTTCAAGGGGAGCTTTAAAATCAATACGACCCAATACATCACCATCATTTATATCTGTAAGTGCAGTTGATAACAACAACTTACCTGTACTTGTAGATGCATCCGCTGATGGGCCACGAATTTCAAGAGTATCCGCCGATTCATCATATAACATAAATGCACCAGCAGAAGCACCAAAGAATTTAACATCGTAACCAGTATCATCTACACCGACTTGAACTGTTCCTTGAACATCGAGCAAAGATGCAGGCGCACTTGTACCTATGCCGACTTTTCCATCACTTGCAATTCGCATTTTTTCCGCTGCAGCTTCAGATGCACCAGTTGCGAATACCAATTCGGTTTGATTAACAGAAGACGAAAATGTAGCATCTGCTTCTGCGTAAATGGATGCAGCAACCAATATCGCATCAGTTCCAGCAGCATCAACTGGTGCTTGGAAATCTATTTGTCCTAATTTGTTTCCATCAACGACAGATGTTTCAGCAGTTGATAAAAGAAGTGTTCCTGGCGATGCAGCTCCACCTCTAATTTCAAGTTCAGAACGGGCCCCTGCGGATGAAGACGCTACCCTTTCTGCGATTTCTGCGACTAATGATCCCATTTGTTTTATTTCCTATTCTGTTTCTTTTTCAGTTTTTGTTTCTTCAAATTTACTCAAGTCAAAAAACATTTCTATAATATTCAATTCAAGTGCAGAAAAACCATCTTTTATTTTATCTGGAAAAGGAAGCATCTCCATTCCCAAATCGTGTTCGACATTTAAAACATCTTTGAATTCCGTCACAAATTCCTTACGATTTTCCTTCTCGACTACGTGAGTTCCCTCTTTTTCCCCTGGCGTCCCATAATGTTCTAAGAGTTTATTCTTCAATTCAAAATATTCTGTATTCAGTTCGTTCAGTTTCTTTACCAAACGATTGATGCGATATGCATCCATGACAGAGAGTTGGTTAGACTTATGAATCTTACTGATTGTTTCAAAGTACTGTTCATTTTCAAATAATGTATTTTTAATTTTCATTTCGCTTTCCTTGTATTACAATGAATTATTATTGTTGATAATCCTTTATTTGGGGCCCGAATTATCCTTTGGCCATTTTACTTTAACTGGGTCAACCATCTCTGATTTCCATTTTGTCACTCCATCATCGTAAATCTTGTTTAATTGAGTACCCCAATCTGGATAGTCACCTTTACGGTTGCGAGCATATTCCTGTGCAATCCACTCAGCTTTCAGTTCAACTTTCTTAGCATCAATATCTGCTTTAGATATTTCAGGTGTACCCTTCAACCACTCAATAGTTTCTTCACCTTCTTGTGGTTTATGTACTGTTACTTGAGCATCTGGATTTATTGCTACTATTGCAGCTATTGTATCATAGTAATATCCTCCATCTTTTATCATACTATACTCCACCTTTTTCCTGAAAAATGGATACCTATACCATTCGTTTCACCAGTCCACGGCCCTGCACCCCACCTCATAGTTGCTGATTGATCAGCGTGTGACTGCCCAATCGGTCTAAAATAGTACTTAGTATTGGCTGCTAAAGACAGAGTGGCACAATTTTCTAGGATAGTAGCACCAAAATGATAATAAATTAGGTCGGTGTTACCTCGACCATGAGTATGTCTGCCGGAGCCCCATACGGTTGTTCCAGTTGGACTACTAAAAGAACTATCGGTAGAGTAATCGATTCCCCAACCTACATAATTTTCATTTTGGAACATATTCATACTCAAGCTGAACTCTAAAGTATCAGTGGTATGCTCAGGTGTTAATGCGATATAATTCCCTCCAAATATAACAAGTCTAGTTTCACCAAGGGCGGTGGTGGAAAGTTCCGAAGCATAACGATATTCTTGGAATTCTTTTATGCGTCCCATCGTCAAACTATTTTGCCCTCTTAGGGCACCAGACTGAGATGTGGTGAACTTATGCGATCCAGTATTTCCTTGATTTAAAATTCCGCTCATTTATCTCCCTCCTATGTCCAATCTTGATCCAAATAACTTACTATAATATCGTAATCATCAGCTGCGGATGTCATATCAAAGTAAAGTTCCGCATCAGCACTACCTGCTTGAGCTGCATTCGCAATCTGCACAGCGGCAGACATTACAGCAGTTCCAGATGGTTCGTAACCATTAAAACTGAACTTGTCGTTCCAGATAAAGGTTTCCTTAACTTGGATATTAAAATCCGCTATAGCTATAGTAGCTCCAGATGTTCCAGCGTGATTATCATAATGTTTAAGTTCTAATCGTCCTTCATCCGTTGTTGCATTTAATGCATTACAATGACAAATAAAACTTAGAACTGTATAAACGTGATGTTGAACTCCAAAAATTAAAGTTTGTGCGGCATCCACATCCGCAAAACAATGTGAATGGAGCGTTTCTGTTCCTGCGCCTGTTGGTACTGCCATTGTCTATTTCTCCTAAAAATTTCTTTGTTATCAATATTTATATGTTATTATTCCATTGCCCAGGCAGAAGATGTAAGAGTTTGAAATGCACTTCCTTTTCTGACATAGATATTACTTCCTTCAAAAACCGCTGTTGGAGCTTCTGAATCCTGTTGTACCTTTAAACCTACTGCACTCGATGCTGAAGTATTATTCTGTATTATCGAAACTATATTTCTTGCACTTGTAGAAGATGAATCTGAATCAATATAAAGAGCAGAACCAGTTGTAAGACCATCAGCAGTAATATCAATTCCCTTTGCAGTTGTTACTGCATCCATCGTAACATCCATTACATCTGCATCGATATTTGCAGCTTCAACGACAATTGCCTGTTTATCTGTATCGTTGTTATCAACTATTAAAGCACCAGCAACACCACCAGTTGCGGATTGTTCCACTTCCAATGATGCCATTTTTCCACCTTCAGCCGTTCCTCCTACTTCTAGTGTTCCTTTTGCCATTTTTCTTTCCTAAATTACTGGTGCTGAATAAACAACACCAGTTATATTATTATGTTACTTACTATTACGCAACATCATCCAATAGTGCAATTACGATTGCAGTAGCAGAAGCATCTCCTGCATCACCTATATCCGATGATATAGCATGTAAATCTGCAACTGTAACATTTGGTAATCTACCATACCAAGTTTGTGAAGGCCCGATAAAAATACCATCCCCTAAGTTATATGCAGCTGTACCAGCATCAATTGAAAGCATGATACCATCTGTTGTACTTGTGTTTTGCACAAACAAAAACTTAACTTTATCACCAGTTGCAACAGCGGTGTGTCCTGTTCCAACAGCGATTGCAGTATAATTTACGTAACTTCCAGAAATTAAATCTGTACTGGTTGTAGTAATACTGGTTAATTTGTAATACCATTTGTCATTTGCATCATCGGGAGTAACAGTCATACTCCCTGTGATTGTTTTCGCAATCTCATCTGGTAGCATGGTTGCGGTAACTGATATTGTAGCAGCATCTGCCATTTTATTGTCTCCCTATTAAAATTTTAATTAGTAATTGCAAACGCTTTAAATCCTGCAACAACAGAATGTGATGAGCGATTTGCTAAATAAACGTACCAACCATTTGCATCGGCGGTTATACCTATCCCAACATTTCCATCTGTTACGTTTGCATAAGTAGAATAACTATTAGTATCTATAGCATCAAATTGTGTACCAATATTCCCAGCATCAGCAACAGTATGAAGATAACAATCTGCCGGAACTGCTTTTTCAGCTCGAACAATGAAGTTTGCTGCCTGATAAGCATCATTTGTAGTGGTAGAATGTCTTACAGAAGCATAAAGATGAAAAACAGCTGTCGTGTTTCCTGTTAAATCTGTATTTGATAATAAAAGATTGTGTGTATCATCTGCAATAGTTATTCCATTTCTATGTATTTCGTTTTCAATTTGTGTTGCAAAAGAACCAAAAGTTCGTACTGCAACAACATGATTCTCAAGTAAATTGACAGTTGAATCAATTGTGATCGATTGTTCATCTACGTAAAAATCTGTATCTTTCACCAACATCATTCCATTAAGGAACAACATTATATTATTTACTTGAGTTAAAAGTGGAATCTTTTTATTAAAAACTTTAGTATATTCAATACTTGTGCCGTTTCCAGCAAAAGTAAGAGCGTTTCCATCTACATCTGTAAGAACAACGTTACTTGAATCTGTTACTGTCTTGACTCTATATCTTCCATCAGTAATTGTTCCTGTTCCAGATTGACTCGTAACACTAATCACATCATCAACTGCAAGACCATGTGATGATTTTCCTAATGTATCTGAACTTGCAGTATATGTGCCACCTGTAACATCAGTTGCGTGATATGTTTCGTTTGCAGAAGTGACCGTATGATCAACCTCCTTCATTGTTTGAGGAAGAGTTGGATTCTGAAACGCATAAGAAATAACTTCAATTGCATCGGTTGTAGCTACAGCCGTATTAAAAGTTATTATGTTAGTTCCTGTTAAAACATAGTCTCCGCCCGCACCACTTGTTCCTTCTTTGAGCAACGCACCATTTAAATATACAAAACATGCTTGTTGATCAAATGCTTCTGACGGATTTAGTACAGTATAACCACTCGTTAGTGCTGAACCAAGATGTACACTTCTGCGTAAATGTTGTTTCGCATGATCTGCACCTCTAAATCCAGAAAGATATTTAATTCCCATTTATTTCAATCCTAGTTACTTATTATATTATGCATCAAACAGAATTGATAACACAACATCTGCCGAAGAAGCCGTATCCGACACTACTGATATATCATCCGATCCGACCAAAACTATTTTTCCTTGAACAATTTCAATTGCATCTCCGGCAGGAATTGCAAGTGATTTGCATAGATACGTAGTTTTGTTTCCAGAGTTTTGATAGTGCGCTACATCTATAGAAATTGAAGAAGTAGTACGATTTGATACCATGCATCCAACCATGATGACCGCTTTACCAGAAGTCAAACCCGACACTCCGCCGTTGAAAGCCCCAGAATTTTGACTAATGAGATAATATGCAGTTGTCCCAATAGATTGTGTGGTATAATTTTTAAATGCTGTTGCCATTTTTTATTCTCTTTTATATTATAAGTGTGTCTAAACTATTTATCCTAGTGCAATTGCAATAGCTGTTGCAAATGTTTCAGATGACATATTTTCATATGATGTTGAAGTTAATACCGCCTCTACTTTAGATGTATCAGAATTATATCTGATTGCCCCAGTTGTTGCGGCCGGTACAGTTGCAGTTGCAGTTGCAGCTGGTCTTTGTGCATCCGTTCCTTTTGGAAGCACTAATTGTCCTGTATCGTTTATATAAAGTGAATCGGTTGTTTCCCAATAATTGTCCGTATTATCCCATTTAAAAGAATGAATTTCTGTGGCGCCTGGGAGATATATTCCTGCATCATCTATAAGTGCATCTGTTTGCGGGCCGGTAAAAGAAATTGTTCTTGATGTACTATCACCAGATGCAGTAATTGCTGTACCATCAACATTCGTAGGAGTAAATTGATTACTTCCATTATCAGCAGAAACTTTTACTAATGTTTCAGATGTAATTGCAGTTCCAGATGATGCAACAATAAAAATAATATCATCATTATCCAATCCATGATTACTGGTAGTAGTAACAACTGGTGGATTTGCAGCAGTATAAGTTGCACCAGTTTGAGATGCACCTTGAGTTCCAAGAACTAATGTCTTGTCTTTTACTAATGTGGTTGTCGTATTAATTTCAGAAGTCGATCCAGCAACACTAAGGTTTCCAGTAACTACAAAATCCCCCGATATTGTTAAATCGTTTCCTACTGTAGCATCACCCGCTTGTGTGACACTAAAAATATCTGCGGTAGAGTTTGCAACTTGAAGAACTTTTACAGATCCACTAGATGCATCACTTCTCATATGAAGAGTTGGCCCTGTAGCTGCACCATCACTAATAAACGAAACTAAATTACCCGAATGTGTTCCAGTAGAAGATATTTGTAATGCAGAACCAGTTGTAATAGCATCAGATTTAATGATTACTGTATTTGCAGTAGTATGTTCTGAATCGATTTCTATTGAAGGTTTTCCGGCAGCAAGATTAGAATCAATGAAAAGACCTCTACCACCATCCGATTGTATTGCAAGAGCAGTTGATGATGTAGCAGAAGCATGATCTTGAACTATCTGCATAATATTTCTTGCAGTAGTCGATGAAGAGTTTTCGTTTATAGTTAATGCTGAACCCGATGTAAGTGCATCAGTATCTACTTGTATTGCTGTTGCAGTTGTGGTTGCATCTGCATTAATGATTACTGCATTTGCTGTTGTGTGTTCTGAATCTATTTCAAGTGAAGGTAAACCAGCTGCAAGATTTGAATCAACGAAAATACCTCTACCACCATCTGATTGAATCGATAGTGCGGTTGCTCCAGTTGCGGCAGCTGCATCATTGGTAATTTGAACTAATTTTCTTGCAGTTGTATCCGTTGAAGTTGATGTTACTGAAAGAATCGTTCCAGATGTAACACCATTGTTTATAAGAGTAGCAGTATTTCCTGCACCAGCTGCACTTGTTATTGTAAATACATTTGCGGTAACACCAGCGGCTGCAGTAATAGTTTGTTGTGCATTATAGATATGTGCAAAAGCATTTGCAGTAGCACCAAGATCAGATCCATCAGATGCTCCACTTGAAACAGCGGTAGTTGTAGTTGGAAGAATATCTCCTGTAAGAGTTGCATTGAACGTTAAGATATCTGAAGCATTTGATCCGACAACAGTATTTCCAGAAATTGTCAAATCTGTTCCAATAGTTAGATCAGCTGCAAATTTAGATGATAGTGTTGCATAAAGACCCCCAGTTGTCTTGATCGATGCATATGATCCATCAGATTGTGCAGCAACACCAGAAACAACACTCAATGCAGTGTCAGTAGATCCTGTATGAGTGACAATTGTTGTATTTGCATTTAATACATTAAGATTTGCAGAACCAGCATTATCACGATATACCAATGTATCAGCAGTGTTTGCGGCCGCAGCGAGATTTAATGTATTGTTAATTTCGTTGGTACGAATTCTCCACGTATCAAACGTGTCCGTAACCGCAACGTTAGCTCTGTTTACACCTGTGAATGCCATTGATTATCTCTCTGAATGTGATTTTGCAATAATTGTTTAATTTCTTGAAACTCATCACGGAATTTTAATAATTCTTGTATTTGTTCTTTCATAATATTTATATCATTTAATTTGTTATTCATTTCTTGTTTTCTACGAAACTCTTCACGATGTGAATGTAAAGAAGAAATATCGTTTGCAAGAAGTGCATTATTATTCATGTCTCTTACAAGACCAATTTTATCCGTTTTTGCTAACATATTCTAAAAATCCAATGCTATTGCTTTCAAATCTTTAATTTTTGGTATAACCGCACTTGAAGATGATCCAAGAACAATCTTAATTGCAAATGTTTTAAATTTATCATAAGTAACACTATTTGATGTATATGTAATTACATCACCAGGCGATTTAAATTGATATTCATGAATATTACTCTCATTTGCAGAAATTCGATTTGCATCTGTTTCCTGAGTCATAAGAACATATGGTTTAACTTCAAAATCATCTGGATCATCTGCATTATGAACACGATAATAAACCTTAATGTCTGTATCTTTCGGTTTGTACGCATTCACCATTACTTTAAGATCTTGTGCATCAAATCCATCTTCTAATGTTACTCTTCTTGTAATATATCGTGTTTTAGCATTTCCACCAGTTGCATTAAGTTCACTCTGAACAGTTGCTGTTGCATGATCAGTTCCACTTGCAGCATTAGAAATAGTTATAGTTGGTGTTTCATAATATCCAGAACCACCAGCAGTTACAGTAATTGCAGTAACAACATTTGCTGTTACTGTTACTGACGCTTCTGCACCAGTTCCACCCCCACCAGAAATTGTTGCAGTAGAACCAGAAGCTGGATATGCAGCTCCTCCATTTGTAATTACTATATCCGAATTTGCAAGTGATCCACGATTGACTTGATTTTCAACTGTAATAAAATTAATTCTCGATGTGTCGATTGCAGGAGAAACCTTAGAATCATTCGATGTCATGACTGCACGAAGGTAGACATTGTTGGCCGAATATGTTGCAGGCTCTGTAGTTGCAAGAGCCGCTACAGTTTTCTTCTGTGCAGAAAGAGTAATATTTCGATTTGCAGAAAAACTTGTCCAATCAGAATCTATCTGTGCTGTTCTGTTTGCAGCTGATGCAACAGTTTTTGATTGATCAATTCCCTTGAAAGAATATGCAATTGAAGTATTAGAAAATGTCAGTTCACTTGTTGACAGTTTATATACATCGTAATTTATCCCTGCGGTATTTCCAGACAAAGGTTCAGAGTTACTTGACAAGTAAACAGCATGTGAACCAGTATCGAAATTACAACGATTGACTTTAAACATCATCTGTTTTTCAACATTTGCTTTCCAAACAGAAGAGTTCTGTGGTTGATAGAATGCACTAACAAATGGTTGTTGTGAAACTTTTGTATCTGTTGTATTTTTAACTGTTTCTCCCAAATTTGCAACATGAACTGCATATGTTGGTGAAGAAGATGTTAGAACAATTGCATATTCATCTGGATACAAATAAACAGGCGATTCAAAAGTAAATCGTGTATAAGTAGAAGATGTAGCTGCACTTGGTGCGGTTGAATTTGCAGTTACTTCAGATGCATTTAAAGTTACTTCAGAAAAAGGAAGAATTGCGGATGAACTTGGAAATTCATTTACAACTGGCCGAAGTTGAAGTGTAACTGGAAGTGTTGCATCTACTGCTGAAAAGAAAATATCAACACTACTTGCATATATACCATTTGGATTTTCGTTTCGATCAACAAGGAATGTTTGTGAAAGAGGATTGACCCAATTAGTTGAAGTAGAAATACGATTGATTGTATCCTGAGTTGTATTTTTCTCTTTAACGTTTTCTCTTTTGGATTCCATTGGTCGAGTAGAAGAAATTCTTCCAGAACGAGATTCCAATAGTCCTTGTACTCTAAAAACTTTTTCTGCAACCGATTCTGTACTTGCAACTGTATCCGTTGAACTATCTGTCAATCGGAAAAGTTTTTCTCCAGCTCGGAAAGTAGTTGCAGGAATTGTAAGTTCTCCCCCAACAACACCATGTCTATCAGCAGTCAATGCACCACCATATGTTGGTGTTGAAGATCCAACCGCTGAAATGTTTCCGTTTGATTTTGCAGCACCAACACCTTGATATACTTGTCCTGTTGCAAATGCACCAGTTGAAGAAACAGTTCTTGATTGACCAGTTGTCCAAGTTGCACCGTTTGCATAATTACCACTCGCAATTGTACCAGATATACTATTAACAGTCAATTTATAATCAGCTGCATCATACGCTTGTAATGTTCCAGTAGCTGTTTGTGTTGTTTTTCCAGAATCAGAATAAAAAGTGATTACTTCTCCAAGAGTAGGAGTGTTGCCAAAAGCACCAGACATCGTAACTGTTTGAATTATATCTGAAACTAAAATACTTGTTGAATTTTGATAGAGTGCAGTTCCAGTAGCACCAGAACTTGTATGAGTCAGTGTTACTTGTTCTCCTGCTCTTGTATTAAACACACCAGAGTTTGCAGATGTAGTATTTGCAGTATATGTTAAAATATACGCTGGTTTCGTATTTGCAGTTACGAGAGTATTATCGAAATAAGGATAGAATGTTGCATTCGGTTTTACACCTTTTGCAAGAAACTGTATTTTTTGTCCTCTAATATAAGGAATTATTGAAATACTAACAGAACGATTTCCAACTGATCGTTTAATTGTTTCTGGCGGTTTGGTTGAAATAATACCAGTTCGTGTTTTGTTTTGGCTAGTTATTGTTGCAAACCTTGAAACACTATTCGATGTCATTGAAGTTTTTCGATTCTTGATCAAATTATCATCATTGACTTGTACTCCACTCCATACAAAACTCCAATCATCCCATTGTTTTCCAAATCCATTTTCATTTCCTTCAACCCAATGATCATTCAGATCTTCAAGATTGATAAGAACAGTTGGTCTTCCATCTTCTGCCATCCACACATCGTTTGGTGGATTTAATGTTAATTGTCCGTTGAGTTGAGTTGTACCATAAGGATTAATCGTTTCAGTATTACTACAAAGTGGTTGTACAACTAAATTTGCAGAACTATACGCAAGAGTGATCATGTCACCTGTTTTTGCTGTATTTGCACTTGATCCAGAAGAATCATGGGTGAACATAAAAGTATCAGAACTAAATGCTGGTCGAAGTTCTTTCATTTCAAAATCAATTGCAGCCTTAAAATCTTCATTTGATACATCACCGATATTGTGTCCGTTAAAAGAATCTACTAAAATTCCATTCTTAAATCTTTCAGTATTTGTTGCAGAATCTTTTATTGAAACATCGTTTGCTTCTTTTTCAAGTAAAGTCAATGCAGTATAATATTCAAGAGTATCAACTCTCTTTTCAATCTTACCAATGTCTCTCATTGTAAATCGGCGATTATCAATATACTGAGTATCTACATCACTTGCATTAAAAGTATATGCAGGAATATCCAGATTATAAAGAGTCATCGCATCTTCATCATCTGCTGGTAAGGTTGGTTCTTCAGTAGAAACTCCCTCAATAACTTGAAGTACTCTATCTTTTGTGAGTGTCAGTTTATCTTTTCGGGGCAAATAATATGCAACATTTGCAGACATTTGAACTTTTGCATCTGGCATATCATCGTTTGATTGTATTGTTCCAGCATCAGTTGCACCATTTGCAAACCCTTTGTATGGACGAAAATCTATACAATCTCGTAACTCTTTTCGTGTTCCAGTTGTTGGACTCGTAAATGCAGGAATTTCAGTGTAATCTACGTTAGTATACGAATCAACTGAAAAATAAGAATTTGCAGCTGCATGTGAAAAGTAATCAAAAGTAATCAATACATTATTTGCAGGAGGTGTTTGTCCTGCTTTCAATGTGATTGATGCATGATCGTAAAAATTATCTTTTTGTCCATCGTTAAATGAATAACGAGATGTGATATTGTTATCATGTGCAGTATTTCCAGCTGCAGTAGAAGCGATAGCAAATTGTGTTACTGCTGCACCATTTGCAGCTGCAGCTTCGATCACGTTTGTAACTCGTATTACATCTGCTACACCAAGAGATTGTGTTCCAGTTACAGGAGGAACTATATGATGTCCAGCTGTTAATCTTGCATTTTGTTGTGTAGCTGTTCCGTCACTATTCAACGAAATAGTATTCGTATTAATATCACTTGATGTTGATATTGCAGTTGCATTTACTCTTGTTTTCGTTTTTGGAGTTTTTCCTGTATGATCACAAGTTGCATATACTCTTCCTTTAAAAGACCCAGCAGTAAAAGTTAAACTATCTCGTTTTGGAGTAATTGTTACTTGATTTTCCGCCACAACTGTTACGTTACAGTCAACAATTTCTCCTGCAACAATTTGAGGATCAAGTGTTCCACCACTTGTTGCTACTGCAACAGAATTGTTTGATGCAACCAAAATATAGTTCGCTTGAGGCGAAACTAAACTTCCAGTACCCAATCCTTCTGTTTCAAATGTTGTTCCTGTTGGTGAAGTAATTGTTGCACCAGTAGCAGAAGCGAAATTTGCAAATGTAACATCTATTGTTTCTTTTCTTTGATACGATATTCCCTGTGCAGTAAAAGTTGTTCCACTTTGAGATCCTATTCCCTTTATATTATCAAATCCTAACTTGAATACCAACGAATTCGTATCTGTATCAAAGAGTTTTGTATTACTCAATAATGTTCCAGTATCAACTTTACTTGAAACATCAATATCCATAGATGGAGTATTTGCATGTCCAAAAGTCGAATTTGAAAGTGCAATCGATTCCATTTCTCTTGTGGAAAAATTAATTGTCACTGTATTTGAAGTATCTGCACTTGTTGAAAATGCAAGATTTATTGTAGTTACAGGTGTATTTTGTGAATTTTCACTTAATACATTACTACCTTCATTTGCTGTACCATCCGTACTATCAAGTAATAATTTTCCATCTAGAATATCTTCTAATGCTATTTGTACATCTGTTTCAGAAGAATGCGCTGTAATTTCTCTTGTTTCTGAACCTAATGTTATTTTTGCACCATTATATGCATTCTCTTTAGTTGAAGTTTTTAACGTTTCTAATTCAATAGAAGTTTCACCTGAAGTATATACTGTACCAACATTTACTGTTAATGGACTAAATTGAGTATCAAAAATATATGCATCTAATACAGCCGTATTACTTGTCGATGTGTTTGTAAATGCACCAGAACTATAATCAATCTGTCGAATTCGTGTTGTTCCTATCTTTGTAGAATTGTAAGTATGTGTATTTGTACTTACAATATTTGCTAAAGGAACACAATGAACATCATATGTGACAGAAAGAAGTTCTGGATTAAATGGATTTCCTGTAAGTGTTTCTAAACGATTTCCTGCGGTAAAATTTGTAATCTTAACACTATTACCAAAATTTGGATTGATAGGAAAAGAAGTTTCCGTTGTAACATCCCGACCTTTTTTAACATCAACATATTCTGTTCCGATACTCTCATATTCATAACCTTTTACATATGCTTTACCAGCATCTAATGCAGCAGAAACACGATTTCTATTGTAAATTGTCTGAGATGTTCCATCTCCTAAAGCAGTATCAACAATCATTGAAGTTGAATTTGTGATTGAAGAAACAGCTGCATAAGTAGTCGTTGCAGAAGATAAGTAAATTGAATCTCCAACTGCGAATTCATTTTCAAAATCTGTCAGTACACCAGTAATTGTTGTATCAGTAGATGCGGCCGTTGTTCCTGTTGCTCCTTGATGGTCAATTATTTCAACAGGAAAGGGTTTGATCGTATAATCCCCCGATTCATCATAAGTTCGTCTTGCAAGTGTTTTTTCAATTTCACCATAAACTGGATATTTTACATGTTTTGTTGGAGTTCCGCTCGAAACTCTCATCAATTCTATGAAATTTGAATCTGCATTAGCTGCAACTGGATCTGTTCCAGAAGTCGTTTTCTTTGCCAGTGTTAATGTAATTTTAAAACGTGTTGCTCCTGGCGCATTTGCATTTGTTGTCCCAGCAGATGGATCAAGAAGAGATGTATCTGAAGTACTGTCTACAATAGATTCGGTAGTTGTTAAACCAATTCTATATGTTGGAGTATTACTATATTTTTCAAGAACAAGAGTTTGTGGAAGACATAATGCAAAAAACCCACTAACAAAATAAACACCACGATTGATACTTACAACTGATGCACCACCTGTATGTGAAACTGATGCAACTGTCGCAGTAGTTGCAGTTGATCCTTCTAAGTAAATAGTTGAACCAGCAGAAAACGCAGTTCCAGAAATAAACTTGACAATTAGAGTTGGAGCATCTGAACCAACCAAATTTATCGCAGCAACTACTTGTGCTCTTGTTGTTCCTGCACCAACAGTAACGCTGGTATCCGAAATCACCCCATCTGCAAAAGTAGATGCAGTATCAGTAGTAGTCAACTTTAGATAAGAAACTTCTGTATCTAAAGTTAATTCACCTCCAAGAACTTTACTACCATCCTTGAAAATGTGATCACCTAAACGAGATGACTGTTTCTGTAGAATTGTTTGTAATTGAGTAAGTTCTCTTCCTTGAACTGCATAGCCTGGACGAAAAAGAACTCTTAAAAACCCCTTGTCCTCATTATAGTCATCATAATAAGGAGATACATTAAAATTAGTTGTTACATTTGCCATTTATAATACTGTTCTTTAGAATTCGATAATAAGTTTAATATCTTCTGTTTGATCAGATGCACGAGCAACTGGAGCTCGATTTTCAACATAAATTATTTCACCAGATCCAATCTGCATTGATCCATTTGCAACATTTGTTAATACAGCAGAACCACCAGTATAAGTAAAAGTCGCTGTAGCATTAGTTACCGCTGAAAATCCACTTGCAGAATTAGAAGTTGTACATTGCCATGAACCCGGCTTACCATCATATCCTGCACTTGCATTTGCACCATTTGTAATATTAACAACTCTAATAGTTTTTGCAGATGCATTCACATCAACAACATATGCAGTTGCACCATTTGCACCAACCGAACCCTGAGTTAATGTTATATCTCCAGCAATTGCAGCCGTATTTGAAATATAAGTAAACGTTTTTGATTGTGTTGCCGTATCCGATGTATAACGTGTATATACACCATCTGTATTAGGATCTATCAACAATCCAATTTTACGAAAATCATTGGTTGTAGTAAATGCACCAGATTCGTCCTGTGTGAGTTTTGAATTGACCATAACAAAATATCCACCCAATTCACTTACTGGATCATATCCATGTCCTCCTTTTGGCGGAATAATTGGAGTAATAGATGCACCTGTTCCTGCACCTGTTCCTTGTTGTTCAACAATAAGAGTAGCTGTTGTGTAACTATTACCAGTACTTACTACTGTAACACCCCCAACCGCATCTGTATCTGAACTATTTGCGGTTAAAACAACTTCTGTACCATGACCATCCCCATTTATTCTTGCAAATGGTGCCACATTTGCAGTAACCGTACCAGATAATGCTGGTACAGCAGAATTTAAAGTAAGAGTCATATTTGGATTATTATACGCACTATCAATAATTTTCCTCACATAAGAAGTACCACTAAATGTAAAATATATCGATGAATTATTGTAATAATCATTTGTTGTGAGGCCTGGACTTGCCATAGTTAATGTTACACTTTCTTCAGAATTTGTAACTACTTTATTATTTTCAAAAGTATATCCCGATCCATCTGTATTAATTACAAAAATATCCAATGCACCATCAAGTGCAGCCAATTCAATGGCAGCCTGATCTGATCCATCGTTTTTAGCACCAGTTCCCGATGTCATACCACCAGATGTTGCAGAATTTCCATGTGCATTAGCGTCACGGAGTTGTTTAACTGGAATATAACTTGTTGTTACAAATTTCAATGCTTCTGATGCAGAAATTGTATACATATATTTCCAGACATAACCATCCGCAAGTGCTGCAGGAGCTCCAGCAGTTGTAGTTGTTGCAGTTGGTTCTACTGTTGATACTTTTGGATAGTTTGTTCCACTTATTTCAACTTCCGAATTGTAAAGACACTTGTAAACACCATAATTAGAATTCATAACATACATTGGATACAAACTTGCAGTAGTAGTACCAGTTCCAGCAGTATTTGCTAAAGTTTGACTTGTTCGTGTAGAAATCAAATTACTGAAGGTTTCGGTGTCCTTATACATTGCATAATGCCGACCTGTAGTCCAATTATGTCGTGTAATTACATGACTTACATCTGAGGCTGCAACTTTTTTTGCAGCGATCATATCTCGCCAATGAGAATAGGAAGTATTTGCTGTTGTATCAGATGATGGACTCGTAGCCGTACTTGGATCTGGAATACTCGTATCACTAAACGACCCAGACCAAGAATCTGATTTTCCTATAAAAAGATATGCATTGGTAGATAGTGCGGTTTCTTCAGCGGAAGATATGCCGGTTCCACCTATCAATGAAGCTTCGGAGAGCATCTCACGAAACTGTTTTGAATTGTGAATTCTAAAATTATTTGTTACTAAAGCAGGCACGGTTTATTCTCCTTGATAATTCTCTTATATTTATACGGAAACTCTTTGGTCAACCTTGT
>VTLG01013342.1_pt1 | contig 17687 bp, 12 predicted proteins | sample 4694571 | NCBI WGS metagenome assembly VTLG01 (sample SAMN12604809, study PRJNA352737) | marine metagenome | biome: ENVO:00000447; feature: ENVO:00000209|ENVO:00000569|ENVO:01000036; material: ENVO:00002151; isolation source: viral sequences binned using virsorter ... | reverse complement strand
CATTAAACCCGATAGAAATAGAGTCGTTATATCTTGTGTCTATATATTCCCAGAATTCTATAGTAAAGTCTCCGGCGAAAGAAAAACTTCCACCTATTTGACAAGCATTACTGCTTCCGGGAACGTACAAACTCGTTCCCCCAAATTTAGATTGTGTTGTGGATAATACAACACTACTATTCAAAGTTATAGTTCTACCACTATCACTTGAATCTGAGGTTGAAGTAGCTCCGTTTGACCCATCGAATGGAAGAAGTAGGCTTACATCAGAAAAATTTGCATCTCCTACGACAGTGTCTCTCTCTTCTATAACACTAACATCGAATTTATTGTCTGCAAGATCAAGGTTAGAAATTGTTCCACTAGCGTTTTGTAATATCCCAGTTCCTGTCCCTCCTAAAGTTAGACCGGTAAAATATCCTTGTTCAACAGATTGATGACCTGATAAAACAGAAGTGTTGAAAGTTGTTTCTACTGCATTTCCTGCTGAGTTAACTGTTAAAACTCTATTCGCAGTAAATGATCCCGGCGTATCGCTTAAGCCAACGAATGTGGACGAGCCTCCTCCGCCACCTCCGCCGCCGCCTTCAAATACAGAACCGCTTTGATATATAGTGCCGGAGATTTCTACATCACCAACGACGTGGAGAGCTCTTAATGGAGTTGCAGTCGCGATTCCCACGCGATCAGTTCCACCATCAACAAGAAGCATGTTACCCTGATTGTTACTCTCAACTCGGAAATTTACATCGTTCGAGTCCTCATTTACAATAACTCCATCTGTGGCACCTTCTTCTAAAGTTAATAACTTTACTCCTCCAGCTTCTATATTAATAACATCAGTACCAAAAGTTAACTTAGTGTCAGAATCACCATCATGAATAATAGCAGTTGTAACGCCCAAGCTCGTACAATCAACAGTGCTTTCTCCTACAAAAGTTGATCCGACAGTGAGAGAATCTCCTACGTTTAGTTTGCCAGTTATACTTATCCCCGTGCCTGCAATAGTAGAGTTAGTTCCGGTAGTTAAAAAGTTACCAGTCATCGAGGTATCAATTAAACTACCGGTTTCGCTATCCAAGGTAGCAAGACCACTGAGAGTTGATATCTCCGAAGTAAGAGTTTGACCTGTGGTTATCAAGTTACTGGTCAACGTAGTAATATCGCTATCATTACTCGTAATCTGCGTTTGCAAAGTTTGCCCAGTGGTAACTAAATTAGATGTCAGGGTAGTTATGTCACCATCATTGCTAGTTATTTGCGTCTGTAAAGTTTGACCGGTAGTAATGAGGTTTCCACTAATATCATCAACAACTGCCCCGGTTGAAACTAGGTTAGAGGAAACCGTATTAATGTTAGTTGTTAAAGTTTGCCCAGTAGTAATCAAGTTACTAGTCAAAGTAGAAATATCAGAGTCATTACTAGTTATCTGCGTTTGCAGGGTCTGACCAGTGGTAATCATATTACCACTAATATCGTCCACTACTGAACCTGTTGAAATCAGATTCGATGACACACTCGAAACGTCAGCGTCCGAAGCGAATTGACCTGTATTTCCGGTCGTAATAAACCCAGAAGCGGATAAGTCTCCAGCTGATCCATCTGCTCCTGCGGCTCCACTCGGACCTAAAGCAAGATGTCGTATGTCTACTAAATGTCCACTGGTAACTCCCGTAGTAAATGAAACCCCGGTTGTCCCGGCTAAAGTATAATCAGTTGTAGGAATCTGAACTAAACCTTCTACAGAAACTAAAACATCTCTTACATTATCAACCGCACTAGGTATAGCAAAATTAGTTGTAGTTCCATCTCCAGTATAAAGTTTATTGAATGCTATCCCTTTACCTAAAGCCCCTAATTTATTTACGTTTACGTAGAGTCTGTCGGCTACGCTGGATGACATTTTTTTAACCGACAGCTCAGTGCTGGAAAGTTTCTTTATTCCGTAATCGACGTCTGTGTCGTCCCAACCACCAACTTGTCCTATATATTTGACATCCGTTTCTACAGGTTGATCAGGATGAGGTGCCGATGGGGGAGTAAAGTTGGCAGTATAACGAGCCGTACCGTTTGTAAACCTAAAGCTGTCCATATGCCCATTCGATGAAGACGTGGGGGACCCTCCCGCATTAGACGCTCCTATTCGAAGGTCTTGAGAGCTATTAGATATATCTGTAGTGTTGGCTGTATTCGAGCCTACTTGCGCGCCATCAACAAAAAATCTTATATTTGAACTGTCACGACAAACAGCTATATGATACCAAGTATTTATACTTGGACTCCACGACACAGCTGTGGATACAGTGCCATTATTAAGGGAAATCCCCAGATCGTTAGCCCCCCCGTACGTTTTATAATTAAAATCAAAAGCAGCATCATTGTTCCACTGGTATCTTTGACTACAGAAGCTATTCCAAGTATTACTAGGGATAGCAGTATATCTCCACCAGAATTCTATAGTAAATTGGTTTGTGCCAATATGCCAATCTGAGCTATCTGGTATACTAAGGTAATCGCTACTTCCATCAAAATAAACACTCTTTCCTCCGAATTTACTATGCGTCGAGTCAACTCTTGTATTGCCAGCAAATGTTATGGGATGATTACTAGAGCTGCTGTCCGTAGTTGATGTTTCTGTAGATGTCGAGCTTGAGAACTCAAGAATTAACTTGGTGTTGCTCCAACTGGAGTCTCCCATAGAATCGTATTCTTCAATAACGCTAACGTCGAATTTATTATCGGCGAGATCTAAATTAGAAATCGTGCCGCTTGCGTTTTGTAATATACCTGTGGCTGTTCCGCTTAAAGTTAAGCCGGTGAAGTATCCCTGATCAACAGATTGATAACCAGACTGGATAGTATCTACCATCTCAATAGCGTTCCCTGCCGAATTTACAGACAAGTATTTATTGGCTGTAAAGCTTCCCGGAGTATCACTTAAGCCGATAAAAGTAGACGAACCACCGCCTCCGCCGCCACCCTCAAATACTGAGCCACTTTGATATATAGTTCCTGAAATCTCTATATCGCCAACGACGTGCAATTTTCTGCTTGCTAAATTAGAACTAGTACCAACATTTAACCCTTGAGAAAAGCTTTCAAGTATTGTCGTGTCGGCAAAGTCACCGGTCATTGACGTATCAATTAGACTACCAGTTTCGCTATCTAAAGTAGCGAGACCACTGAGCGTTGATATCTCCGAAGTAAGGGTTTGGCCCGTAGTTATTAAATTACTGGTTAATGTAGATATGTCGGAGTCATTGCTCGTAATCTGAGTCTGTAAAGTCTGTCCAGTAGTCCCTAGGTTGGTAGTCAACGTAGAAATATCACTATCGTTACTAGTGATCTGTGTTTGCAAAGTTTGACCGGTAGTAATCAGATTTCCACTAATATCGTCAACGATACTCCCTGTTGAAACTAAGTTTGATGATACGCTCGAAACGTCAGCGTCTGAAGCAAACTGGCCCGTATTTCCGGTTGTAATAAATCCAGATGCAGTTAAATCTCCAGCCGATCCATCTGCTCCTGCAACGCCGCTTGGACCAAGAGCTAAATGCCTAATACTAATTTCTTGCCCGCTGACTATACCTGTATTAAATGAAATTCCTGTGCCGCCAACTAAACTATAATCTGCTGAAGGAGTCTGAACATAACCTTGAACAGAAACTAAGAGGTCTCTAGCGTTTGATACGCTACTTGAAAGTGCATAATTAGTGGTTGTGCCATCACCTGTATAAAGATCATCAAAAGCTATACCATGCCCCAAAGCTCCTAGTTCCGTAACGTTTACGTAGAGCCTGTTAGGAGTAAGCCCTCCATTAGCATTATCGTTAGAGAGCTTTTTAATCATTAATTCAGAATTAGATAATTTCTGAATTCCATAGTCTACGTCGCTATCATTTATTCCTCCAATTTGCCCAATGTATTTAGCTTCTGAATATTCTGTAACCGTTTCAAAAGCTGCCGCTGGGGGAGTAAACGAACTTGTATACCTAGCGACCCCAGTAGTAAATCTAAATTCGTCTATATGCCCATTAAAATAAGTATTGTTAGCATAATAACCACCTATCGTGAACGCGGTATTTGCGTCGTTTTCAAGGCCTCCATTGTGTGTTGCCGTAGTTCCTCCTGCTCCGTCTATCCAAAGATAAGAGGTCGTGCCAGATTTAGATACTGCAAAATGATGCCATTGATCTTGATTTATGGTTTGGCTGGTCATTTGGCTATCGTAAACCACAGTCCCATAAGGCCTAAAACTTAAAGTATTTGTTCCGGGATTTATTAGTATCCAGAAACCATTAGATCCGTTACCTTGCGAGCAAATTATCTGATTGCCTGCGGCCTGCGACCTGAACCATCCTTCTATAGTGAAATCTATACTGCCAAATTCAGTTTCACTCATGTAAGGAATACTTACGGTATCATTTGACCCGTCAAACTTAGCGCTAGCGGTACCAAATTTTTGATAGTCAGTGTCCAGCTCAGCACCGTTTACAAAGTTTACCGTATTTCCTACATCACTGTCGTCTGTCGAGGTAGTGGCTCCATCTGCACCATCAAAGCTTAACTGCAGAACGACAGAATCAAAATAAGAGTCTCCTGTGGTAAGATCTCTTTCTTCTACAACACTTACGTCAAATTTATTATCTGCAAGATTAAGGCTAGAAATTGTCCCGCTAGCGTTTTGTACTATGCCAACTGCTGCTCCGTCCAAAGTTAGACCGGTGAAGTAGCCTTGGGTTACGCTTTGAACGCCCGAGGCAGTACCATCAGCGCCCGCTGGACCAGTTGCGCCTGTCGGGCCAGTTGAACCCGCTGGACCGGTCGGACCCGTAGGACCTGCAGCGCCGCTCACTCCAACTATATGCCTAGCCTCTACAAAATACCCACTAGTAACACTAGTATTAAAAAATAATCCAGTATTACCTACGATACTATAGTCAGTATCTGGTCTTTGAAGAATACCATTTATAGATACTAATAAATCTTTTGTAGAAGTGACTGCGGTAGGAGTTAGCAAAAATCCTGAAACTGATCCATCTCCTGTGAAAATATCAGTACTATTTATACCTCCAACAGTTTCTGTAAATTCTAGAGCGTTGCCTGCTGAATTAACTCTAACATATTTATTGGCTGTAAAACTTCCCGGGGTATCACTCAACCCGACAAAAGTAGACGAACCACCACCGCCCCCTCCACCACCTTCAAACACTGAACCACTTTGGAATATAGTACCAGAGATTTCAACGTCACCGACAACATGAAGTTTTCTACTCGCTAGATTGTTGCTGGTTCCTACATTTAAACCTTGAGCAAAACTTTCAAGTATTGTTGTGTCGGCAAAATCACCTGTCATTGATGTGTCTATCAAGCTTCCTGTTTCACTATCTAAAGTAGCAAGGCCACTAAGGGTCGATATTTCTGAAGTAAGAGTCTGACCTGTAGTTCCCAGATTGCTTGTCAGCGTGGATATATCACTATCATTACTTGTGATTTGAGTCTGTAAAGTCTGTCCGGTAGTAATTAAATTTCCGCTAACATCATCAATCACCTTACCAGTTGAGACTAAGTTAGTTGATACTGTATTGATGTTTGTAGTTAAAGTTTGACCGGTGGTTACTAGATTACTTGTTAAAGTAGTAATGTCTCCGTCGTTGCTAGTGATTTGTGTTTGGAGAGTCTGTCCAGTTGTTATTAAGTTACCACTTAGTTCGCTAAAGTCTTGAGCTGATCCCCCTATCGCTATGCCTGATACTACCGCTATTTCTGACGTTAAAGTCTGCCCTGTTGTAATTAGATTTGAGGTTAAGGTCGTTATATCCGCATCCGAAGCAAATTGTCCAGTTACTGAGTTATCTATTAAATTACCTGTATCATCATAAATCTTAACGTTAGCTCCCATGTTGCCATGAACACCACATGCGTAAGTAAGAGAGCTAGGAGCTGACTGAGGAACGCGGAAATAAAGTATTCCACCGTTTTGTGCTCTTGAGTTTGTTATGCCAGACGTATACTCGTGCGTATAAGCCCCTCCGTTACCTTGGGTAACGAAAATAAAAGGATGCCCATTGGTGCTGGAGTCTGTGGTAAACTTGTAAGTGTTGCCTCTTTGGAGATTAATTTCTAATTTTTGAACTTGAGAAGTCGTAGTGTGACTTCCTGCTGTTATCTCGCTTAAAGAATACGCTCCTCCTGCTGCAGTTACATTAAATTGAGTTGAATAAGTACCACTCGCACTTTCTTCTGTCAGATAATCTCCTGTCTGTCCCTGTAAAGTAGTTATCTGGGTTTGTAAAGTCTGCCCAGTTGTAATCAAGTTCCCACTAATGTCATCTACAACTTTTCCTGTTGATATTAAGTTTGTGGAAACTGTATTAATGTTTGTTGTCAGAGTTTGACCAGTAGTGACTAAGTTACTTGTTAAAGTTGATATATCACTGTCATTACTTGTAATTTGAGTCTGCAGTGTCTGCCCTGTTGTTATAAGATTTCCGCTAACGTCATCAACTACGTTACCTGTTGAAACCAAATTACTGGATACACTGTTTATGTTTGTTGTTAGAGTCTGTCCGGTAGTAACTAAATTAGCTGACGTAGCAAAAACTCCTGTTTCGGCATCTGTAACCAAAGTTCCAGACTCTAAAAATTCGACAGCATTTCCTGCTGAATTAACAGCGAGTAACCTACTAGCTGTCAAAGCGCCGGGAGTATCACTCAACCCAACAAATGTCGAACTTCCCCCTCCTTCTCCCGCGCTTACTCCTGAGAATATCAAGCCATCTCTGGCGGCATTTACTACAACAGATTGGCCTACTGCACCCAAACTACCCGGGGTGTCATCCAAATCAAGGAAGTTTACTGCAAAATCCCCAGTCATGGACGTGTCGATCAAACTACCAGTTTCCGAATCAAGCGTTACAACTCCACTTAATGTATCAATTTTTGCATCTAAAGTGTTACCAGTTGACGTTAGATTTGACGTTAGTGTAGATATGTCTGTATCGTTAGAAGTTATTTGTGTTTGTAACGTTTGGCCCGTTGTAACAAGATTTGCAGCTTCGGCAAAAACTCCTGTTTGATTCTGCTTGACTGCCAGACTTCCCTCAACAGATAAAGGAAAATTGACTTCAAACTGATCGGTAGAATCATTAAATAAGATATTGGCATCAGCAGCGCTTCCCCTGTCTATAACAAGGCCTCCTGAAGAAAGCGTTATTCCCGCTCCGTCTTCGCCACTATTTAAAACAATAATATTGTCTTTAATGGCTGTGTCGGTTGTTTCAACAACTGTACGAGTACCAGTAACCGTTAAGTTTTTAATTGAAACATCACCAAAAGTAATAGTTCCTGTCGTATCAAACTTTAAGCCTCCTTCCGCGGGAGATGATAAAGTTGCTTCGCTTCCTATTTTAATTGAATCTGAAGATACAACTAAATCGTCAAAATGGCCGCTCCTAAACGGCAAGGAAGGAGAGCCTAAATTGATAGTTCCACTTGCGTTAGGTAAGACTTCTCCCGAAATTGTTCCTCCTGCTTTGTTAAGTTTTATATCTTGTATCTCTCCTGTAGCAGCCTGTAAGGTAGAAATATCGGAATCGTTACTGGTAATTTGTGACTGTAGATTATTTCCTGTTGTTATTAAGTTCCCACTTACAGTATCAATATCATCTTGCAAATTTCGACCTGTTGTAATTAGATTACCGCTTAGAGTATCCCTTTTATTATCTAACGTATTACCAGAAGAAATTAGATTACCGCTTAAGATATCTCTTTTTTGATCTAGAGTATTTCCTGTAGAAATAAGATTACCACTTAAGGTATTTCTTTTTTCGTCTAAAGCATTTCCTGAAGAAATTAAATTTCCACTTAATATATTTCTTAATGAGTCAAGATGATTACCTGTGGTTATAATTGTATTAGTGAGTGTTGTGCCTGTCGTTATTAAGTTACCACTTAATGTAGTTATGTCGGCATCATTACTAATAATCTGATTCTCTAAATTATTTCCTGTAGAAATTATGTTTGTATTAATTGATGCAATGTCTGAATCATTGCTAGTAATTTGAGTCTGAAGATTATTACCTGTTGTAATTAGATTTCCGCTCAGAGTATCTCTTTGCGAATCTAATGTATTACCGGTAGCGACCAGATCAGGATCTGTAGCAAAAGTTCCAGAGTTTAAGTATACTAATGATTCACTTGTAGAATTAACAGCCACTAATCCTCCATTAGACGGAAATTCAGTTTGTAAAGAAGAATAGTCATTGGGTGCATCAACTAGACCCGTAAACTTGACTGCGCCACCCCCTTCTCCGCCTACGCCAGTAACAGGAGGGATGTCATAAGAAATTCCATCTCCAGCAGCATTTACCTTTAAGTATTTCCCTTGGTTTCCTGCTAACGTAACATCATCCAAATCTTTAATATGAGTAGCGAAATTTCCAGTCATAGACTGTAAAACAGACTGCCCGCTAAGAGTATCAACTTTAGATTCTACAAGATTTCCAGTAGTAATTAGATTTGCCGCTACTGTTGCTCCTGTAGATGCAAGGTTTGTTGTAAGGGTTGCAATATCGCTATCATTAGTGGTAATTTGAGCTTGTAACGTTTGTCCAGTTGCAACTAAATTCGGGGCTAAAGCCAAGCCGCTCCCATTCGCAGAGATAGGAAAGTTTAATTCAAATGAGTCTGTATTATCGTTAAATAGAAGAGTAGCGTCAGCTAGAGTTCCTCTATCTACTACTAGTCCGCCAGAAGTTAAAGTTATTCCTGCTCCCGCTTCCCCATCATTTATTATGATAATGTTATCTTTAACTGATAGATCAGTAGAATTTATAACAGATTGAGTACCTGTTACAGTAAGATTCCTTACCTTTATATCTCCAAAAGTAGTTTCTCCCTCAGTATCAAAACTGAAACCTCCTCCTGCAGAAGCTGAAATTTTAGCTTCGGTTCCTAAATGAAGAGTATCTGCCGCGAGATGAGCTGATTTAGCGTAAAGATTTAAAAAACGCTTTGAGGGAGAGCCTAAATTTACAGTATCAGTTTGGTGAGGGAGAATGGAACCAGAAATAATGCCTCCCTTGGTAGCCAATTTGTCTTCTTGTAGGTTTGTAGTAACTACAGCTGTCGACGTTTTTCCCTCTACCGAAGTTTCGGTTTTGCCACTAATTACAACATCTACAGAAATAGCCATTTTAAGAATTGGAAGGTTGGGTTACTTCAGGAAAGACATTAAAATCGCCTTTCATTAATTTTACCACAGCGCCGTTAGCGTCTTCCCCCGCGCCTGTTGGGTATCTTTCTATATCGTAAACGAATTGTCCTACCGGAAGGTTTACAGTTTGAGTACCGCTTAAATAAATATCTATAAGGCCACTGACCCAAGCGTCTCCACTTGTCCCAGAAACTATGGTAGGTGATAAATCTATAAGGGAATCAGTGCTACTGTAGCGGTACTTCACGACACCTCTTGCGCCATATCCGCTTAAATTTATAGCATTCCCGTTAGTATCCTTTACGTTTAATCTAACATTTAACTCAGATCCTTGAGAAGCGTCAAAGTTATAAACCGTTGCCATATAGCTTTATTACACTATATGAAGGTTTTTTTTGAAAAATTATCTTCCTTCAGAAAGAATTTTCTGGATTTCCTTATCTACAACTTGAGGTTCTTCGATAGGAGTAATAGGACGCTGATAAGCTGCAACATGTTTTCTGAATTCACGTAAAAGCCTATCTCTGAGCATATTTCTATTGTCAATTGGGATTATCCCTACTTGAGAAGCGTGGCTTTGCATATCTGACATATTCATGTCATCTAATCTAGTTTGATATTTAACTTCATCCATAGTTCCATATGTATTCATTCCATTGTCTCCCCAAACTTGATCTAGGGTAGTAGGTTCAAATTCTTCCACTTTACCATGTGCTTGAGCCATATTTTTTAAAGAAGCTTTTTTGTTAGTTTTTCTTTTTGCTGCCATAATCTTACCTTTTATATTATAATTGGATACACTTTTTTTCTAAAAAATAGAAAACCCCGGCCCTTGCGGACCGGGGTTGTTAATTAAATAACTTTAATTATTTCTAATTAGAGCTGAATACGCAGACCAACCAAAGCGCGAGCATCAAGAAGGACGCGTCCTTCCTCGACTCCACCGTAAAAACCGGTTTTGTCTTGGCGAGTCACGAACTGGTCATCCGGAAGAGCGGTAAAGGTACCACCAGTCTCGGAGTTGCGAGCCACTGGACGAACAAACGCCTCAGTAGATCTATCAACACCAACAACGATTTCCTGATTAGCAGCAAGAGTACCACCGCATACGCTAGAAGAGTACAAGGTGTTGTATTTTTGACCATCACCAAACTCATACAAGTCAATGATGTTAATACCAAACAGGCTCTTAGCGCCACCAGCGCGATACATCTCGTCTTTGATTCCGTCTCCAACCTGCTCGAATGCTGCGTCATCCTTAAATGCGTTATAAGAAATAGCGCGGATGTCCTCAACAACTTCTGCAGAGCAGAAAATGTCAGTCAAGCCTTTAGAGTAAGAAGTAGTAGGAGTACCGTCTGCATAAGAAGCATTGATCCTCTTCATCTTCGTAATCATCTGGTTGATTTGAGAGAGACCAAATGTAGTATTACCAGCGTTGATAACTTGGCTACCGGCACTACCGGTACCAAACTTACCCTTACCTTCTGCCAAGCCCTTAAGAATAACGGCCCAAGCATTACGATCCTGCTTAACGAGAATCTCGTTAGACATACGCTCAACAGCTTTGCTCACTACGTCCAAGCGGCTCTTACGTGCGTACTTCTTAAGGAAGCTAACAGCGCTGTCCAACTTATAAGTAGAGATTTTAAGCTCAGCATTACCAGCGATCTGAGAAGAAGGAATACCACCAGCCATATGCTGAGACCAAATAGTCACGTAGTTATCCTTGCCGTTCTGCTCGTAAAACAAATCAAGAGGATAACTCGGGTTATCATCTTCATCGTATTCTACGTCAGTGTAAAGGTAGGCAGCGGTATTAGCCTGCTGCAAAACCTGTTGAACCACGGGGCCAATAAAAGCCGCAAAAGCTTCAGTCGCTGGGCGAGAAACTTCCGGGTTCTTGGAGCCCATAGCCTTAATCAATTCGACCTGCTCCGGAGTATTTTTAAGTTTTAATTTCATATTAATTTTCTCCTATTATAATTAGCCTTGAGTGAAGTCGAACTTAACCAAAACCGAACCGTCCGCATCCGGACCGCCCAAGGTTCTGCCGATTCTATTGTTAACAGCTTTAGCGCCCAAAGTGGTAAGTTTACCATTTCCAGTAGCGAAAACATCTACATTAATTGCGAGAGCTGTTGCTCCGGCTGGTTGATTCCAAGCTCCAGTTGCAGTAAGGAAAAGTCCTTTCGTACAAACCGGTACAGCCTGACCAGTCAACACAGCCTGAAGCTCAGCAGCTTTACGCGGATTGAACTTCAATGCTTCACCGTTTTCATCATATTCTCTAACGTCGTAGAGAGTGATGCCTAATGCAGCTTCGTCAGCACCACCATCGGTGTACTCAACTTCAGCCGTGACTCCATACCGTTGAGAAACGGTATTGTTGTAACTAGCACCGACGTTACCAATAAATTCAGTTTCTTGGTCGTTCTGCCAACCGGTCTTAACCTTAACGACTGATCCAGCTTGAATCACGTCGGTCGTGCTAAGAGTGACGGCGTCATCTCCAAAAGCGAAAAGATTGATAACTTCGTGCTCACTATAATCCCTAAAGGGCATTAATCTTTCGTTTGCCATAATAATTATCTCCTATTTATTTTGTAAACACAAATCCATCCATGGCAAAAGCCTTGCCATATTTTTCCATAATTGTTGGTTCTTCAGCAGGAGCAGAAGTCGGGATGTTTACGGGTTCCGTCTTTGCATTATCTACTGCGCTCTCAACAACGTCCTTAACTGCAGAAGCAGAAGCCTCGGCAGGTGCTGGCTCCTCAGCGGGAGCCGGTTCTTCAGCGGAAGCCTCGGCAGGAGCTTCAGCCGTAGCTGGATCTTCCGCAGGAGCCTCTTCCTCTTCGTCAGCGTGAGCTTTTGTAGAGAGAAGAACTGATAGAGTCTTGTCCAATTCAGCAAAAGCTTCATCGTCGAGGTCTCTGATTTGAGCGGCGATTACCTTGCGGTCTTCATCCGTCAACTTAAAACGCTCGTCGTAAGAAGCCATCCTTTGATTGAATGCCTCTAGTGCTGTAGCTTCAGCCTTTTCAGTCTCAAGCTTTTCCAATTGAGCTACTACATCTTCTAACTGCGTCTTCAAGGAATCATGTTCCTTGGAGAGCGTCTCGTGCTTTTCACGAGCCTCGTTCAAGGAATCCTCTTGTTCAGTCTGCTTAGAAGTGTATTCTTCCGAGGCTTTCTTAAGGCTTTCCTGAATAAACTCATGAATAGCAGAAGCAGTCAAAGTCTGCAGAGACTCATCCGTTATGTCTTTTAGATTTTCTATTTTCATAGCTTCTACTTTCTTTGTTTTTACAGTATTTTCTGGATTTTGGGAAATCGTTTCTTTTTCAAGATTCTCATTCGCCAAAGCTTTATGTTCTTCAGTTCCTTTTTCTGTGAGTACTCCTTGTACATCAGCGGCTGGATTAGCGGTTAAACCAATACCAAGAGGAACTACATTATTGATAACTTTTCTATATATATTCGAGTTATCATCAAATTTTCCTTCGCCACCAAAACCTTTTAGCTTTGATGCGTATTTCTCAACCTCTTCAGGATCAGAAATTTCTAGTGCGTTTTCTATATTCTTTTCGTCAGCTTCTAAAACGACTAAATTATATTCATTAAAACCTAATTCCCAACTAGCACTAATACCCATGTATTCTTCACTAGTAGGATCACTTGAACTCTCAATTTTGTCAGCGAGGTTTTGGTCAACAACCTTCCATACTACTCCTCCAAGGGTAACATTGAATGGTTCTTTAAGATCTTTAACTTGATTTTTAGTTAGTGGTTCATCACTTCCAAAACGCGAAAAACCCGCAGTAAGAATTGTTCCTACAACGGATTTTCTATTATGCTCGATGTTAATAGGCTTGTTTTTAAAATTATCATACATTGCAATAGCCGTCTCAGTATCAACAACATCTCCGTTCTTGTTAACGCGGTTAGCGACAAATGCATTAAAAGCAACAGGAAGAAGATCGACGTTTTTCTCTACGTCAACCTCTGGTAAAAACTTTTCAAGTTCAACCATGGAGGCTAATGCTAAATATTTATCTTTTTCTTCCGAGACTACCGGTTTTATCACCGAACTAAAAGTAGTGGTATATTTCCAGTTTTTCATTTTTAAATTTCCATCCAATGAGAAGCTATAGCGTTGTTAATAGCTTCTTTTCGTGTTTCGATATATAGTTCGTCCACACTATTAAAATCAATTTCAAGATTATAATGATTTAAATCTTTTCTAGCGGCGAAAACGTCTAAATCAAATTGCTTCCCTTCTGCTATATTCAAGAATTTATTCACGTTAGCCATGCACCATTCCCCTAAAGTGCATTCCATTTTTTCGTTATAAGTTTCTTCGGCCGCTTTATATGTTTCAATTAATGAATCAACCCTTAAACGCTTGGAGCTTCCCTTAACCTTGTCCTTGAAGCAGTTGATTAGATCAGCAGAAAAAGATATAAGTTTGTCTTCCTCTTTTTGGTCCTCGACAACCTCTTCATTTCTTGCATAGACATCTATTAAATTAGTTTCCTCTTTCGAGAAGTCGGCGTCATAAGACACGTCAAAATCTAATTTGTTTAAATCGTCCATTGTTACTATATATTCTACACCCTTTTTTACAAAAATGGAAAAAAGAAAGCTCCAGACCCTTAGGCCCAGAGCTTCCTCATAAGTAATTTATATTGGATTACTTCTTGCCGATAGTAACCTTCTTATCCCCTCGTCCTACAGATACACCGGGAAATTCCCAATCAAACTTGAAGTAAGGAAGCTTAAAGGTTATACTCTGCTTGCTGCATTTAAAATCAAAGGAAGCCGAAACGTCCTTTCCTGCGCAAACAGTTGGTAATGGAGTTTTTACTCCAAGGAATGGAATAGTTAGATGCGGATCAGGCTTAACACCTGCGCCGAACCACTTTTCCTTTTTCTCTCCTGCGTTGACGCTGGAAACCAGCCCAAGCAGCACGATCATTACAATAATGTTCTTCATAATTAGTTATTGTCTAGGTTTTCCAATTCAAGCTTTGCGGCTTGATCTGAAATTGTTTTCAAAGCGTCTCTGGTAAATTCTGGTACATGTTCCCAAGCTTTATCAATCTGGGGGTGAGTCATCATCCTTTGGACGATATCTTGAGGAACTTGAGGGATTGATATTACGTCAGTCTTTGTCGTCTTGCATCCGCTGACGAGACTTAGCAGCGCGAAAAGCGCGATCAATTTCGTTTTGGGTATCTTTCCAGTCATTCTTTACCTGCTCTTTTTTATCTCTTTTTATCTTATCAACTTGTTCATCATAAGACAAAGTTTTTTTGTCTAATACACTAAACAAAGAAGCAAGAATATTTAAGATATTTTTGAGCCAAGACATTATTCGGCGGGTTTATCTTCTGCGGGAGCTGCGGCTTTTTTAGCCTCAGAAGTAACTCCTTTTCGAAGAAATACCACCATTAATGCTGCAAAACAGCTTTGAATAGTTGTTGTGAGATCTACCTCTCCAGCGAAATATGCGCCGAGAGCCGTCAAGACCGCTGCACCTGCGGTGAAGAAGGTCTTTTTGCCTGAAAGTGCTTTCATATCAAATCTTATTACACTATAAAATCAACTCATCCACTTTTTTTTGATCTTTTCAACGTACTCGTAACTGTCTGAAATTGCAGCTACATAGTCTTTCCCCTTAAACTCAACGAAGGAGTCCATAGTGTATTTTAAAACTTTTTGAATTTGCATAGCTGACATTTGAGCAGCCATATCCTCGGCGAAAAAAGAAGCTAAAGTGAAAAAATATTGAGCGTTTTCTTCATTATGTTTCCTTGGAATCTTAGTTTTGATTCTTTCCGCCATCATTATCCTTGGATAAAAAACCCCAAAAAAGTCTGCGATATAATTCTTATATTTTTGATTTATGGTTTTAGCTTCCTTATTTATCAATAGCTTGATGAATAGAGGGAAGGATAATTCGAGTAATTCTTTTTTTGTGAGTCTTTTGCTTCCTAACTGCTCAAGAACCAAATCCCCATCTTCCTTCTCCTCGAAAAGAAGATGGGTTCTCTCCTTAGTTAACTTTGTTTTCTTGCTTAGAAAACTAATGTCGCTGACTGTCAGCATAATAAAAGTGGCTCACCCTTTTGTTTTTTTTGCTACCGTCGCCATCAGCTGGGTGAGGCTCTACTCGCTCGCTATGAGCCAAGTAGTAAATATGTTGCGCCGACTTTGATTAAAGGTAGCTCAAGTTGCAACTACTCTATTTAAATTACACTATTGTTTGACATAATTCCAAATTACCCTTAAAATATTTGCACATGAAGAATGTTATTTTTGCGATTCCGGGAAGAGAGTTTTCGGGGAATTTTTTGAATTGCTGGACTGATACTTTGCTTAAATGTATTAAGAACGGAATCAACCCGCTGCTCTCTAACAAATATTCTTCAATGGTTAGTTACGCGAGGTGCCTGTGCCTCGGTGCTGACGTAAGACGCGGTACCCACCAAAAACCTTTTGATGGTAAAATCGATTACGAATATATAATGTGGATCGATTCAGATATAGTTTTTTCTTTTGAACAAATTCAGAAGCTAATGTCTTACGATCAAGATATAGTTTCTGGAATTTACAAAACTGAGAGCGGGCAGAATTTCGCCTGCGTTAAAGATTGGGATCAAGAATTTTATAAAAAGAACGGCTCATTTTATTTCTTGCAGCAGCAAGACGTTGCTAACCATCGCGGCTTGATGGAAGTTGACTATAATGGCATGGGTTTCATGTTAATTAAAAAAGGCGTGTTTGAAAAAGTAGAGTACCCTTGGTTTTGTCAGCTTAAGAAACAAATAGGCGACTTAGAAGATTACTGCTCCGAAGACGTTGCGTTTTGCCACCTTGCAAAAAAAGCCGGATTTAAAATCTTTATTGACCCGCAGATTGTTGTGGGTCATGAGAAAATGAGGATACTAACTTGATTTAGGATACGTAGCTTTTACGCCACTACAACTCTGAAACCATTGAGAACTCTTGGCGCTTTCGCCGAAAACTCCTGACTGTATATCCCAATAAAGCATATCTAACTGATCTTCTATAGGGGCGTACCCTGACTCTTTTTCTTTTCTTCGATCTATATATTCTAAAGAATTAAGTTCTCCAGATACTTCGAGCCACGTGGATTCAAAAACGTCTTTTCCAGATAATGGAGGATTATACTCAGGCCAATGACCAGACATTTCCTCGTAAGTTGAATGACTTGTGGCGCAAGGGCCACCCCAAAACCCTTCTCCTCTTAACCCTGAAAACTGAGTATATCCTAATTTTTCTAAAACTAAAGGTAAGTCCATAATTTATCCTATTTTCCAAATTTCTAAAGTGAAGTAAACGTTGTGGGAATAATAAGTCGCGCCTATACCCACCAAGTTTCTCCCTAGTCCGTAGGTCGCTTGAGTAGCTTCTGCTATTTGCTTAACTAAAACATTGTCTTGAGAAGCGAGAGTGAAGTAGCCCGCTCCAAGTAAAGAAAATTGATCAGAAGTGCCAAACACACTCGTATTATTACTTGTCACTAGAACAGTTCCGCCATCCGTTTCTAATCGTGCCTGACCGTAATCATTATTAACAGCATTAGCTCTAAATATGGCATAATAATCACCCGCGGCTAAAGTCACCCAATTGCTACTAGTGCTAACAGTGGCAAATGAGCCATTATTAGTCCAAGTATGACTTATATTTCTTGTTGTCCAAGTCAAAGCCGTGATACTGCCCCCATCGTTTGACCCCGCGGATGTACGGTGACCACACTTGACATATTGGTCGGTGGTCATACCGCTTCCTCCACTTTGATCTGTCCAACTTAGTGTTCCGCTACCATTTGTTTTAAGAACTTGATTGGAGGAACCATCTGAAGTTGGGAAAGTAAATTCGCTATTGAAGGTAATAGCTTTACTAGAAGTATCTATTGAAATGGCAGTTGTCGGAGAGCTTCCTACGGCTATTGCGAAAGAGCCATCTCCCCCCCTGATCCTCCCTTGCATCGTGGAACCACCATAAAACATAATGGCTGGCAGTTTGCTTCCCCCGGTATCGTCTTCGTCAATAATCCTTAATGCGCAAGCGTTATCGCCATTATCTGAATTACCACTAATAGTAAGTAGTGACTTCGCCGCAGTGCCGTTGCCCATACCAATATGGACTTGTCCGCCATATGGGACCATAGAAATAATACCATTATTTGTTCCAGAGTGGACAGGTTGAATTTGAAAAGTCTCTATACTTGCGCTATACCTTCTAAAATAAGTAAACGCAGAATTACTTGCACCAAACCCTACGCATTCAGATACCGCTAGATTAACAGATAATTCATGCGTGCCGCCACCAGTGAATCGAGTTATGCCACCAATAACAGCACCGCCATTTACGTTGAGCGGCGCAGCCGGAGCAGTTGTTCCTATACCAACATTGCCGCCAGTGTCAATAGCCAATC
>VTLG01009844.1_pt1 | contig 17689 bp, 24 predicted proteins | sample 4694571 | NCBI WGS metagenome assembly VTLG01 (sample SAMN12604809, study PRJNA352737) | marine metagenome | biome: ENVO:00000447; feature: ENVO:00000209|ENVO:00000569|ENVO:01000036; material: ENVO:00002151; isolation source: viral sequences binned using virsorter ... | reverse complement strand
TGACTGAAAACGTGCGATGCATTGGTGCGAGTGGCAACTGGAAATTCTGTGGGAACGGTCACGGTCTGTTCGGGATTGGCGAAGTCCCCTTTGAAGCGACTTTCAGTGTCCATTCCACTGCGAATGTGTCTGCGGCACACATTCGGCAAACTATTGGCGGGGAGTATGGCCTTATCGTACGAGGGGGCGGGACTAGCAGCACGCCGGTCTTGGACTGTCGGAATAGCTCAAATACACAAACATTCACGGTCACGGATGCGGGCGCTCTCTCTAAAGCATCGGGGTCGTTCCGTATCCCACATCCACATCCATCCAAGGCTGATACCCATGACCTCGTACATTCTTTTGTGGAGTCGAATAGAGCAGGGCTGGTCTACGATGGTGAAGTCGATCTGGTGGCTGGCTCAGCGACTATCGACATGGATGAGTTGGTTGGGATGACCTCGGGCACGTGGGTGCTGCTGACCCGCGACCCGCACGTGTTTACCAGTAACGAAACGGGGTGGAGTCCTGTGCGTGGGATCGTCAGCGGAGCGACCCTAACTATCGAGTGTGAGGACAATACCAGCACCGACACGGTTAGCTATATGGTCGTGGCCGAACGGCAAGATGCCCACATGATCAGTGAGGATGTTGATTGGACCGACGACGAAGGACGACCGATTATTGAACCGCTTCGTCGGGTGGCACCCAGCCCGTCGAGTTCCGCATCAGCGTCACTCAGCCCGTCGGCATCACTCAGCCCCTCGTCATCAGCGAGTCCATCAGAATAAAAGTCTAAATATAGAACAGAGAAGAACGTATGCCGTCGACCGAGCCACAGAAATCAACCTTCGATAACGCAAGTCAATTGGCCAGGCGAGTCGATGAACTTTCGAACCGGTTCGAATCAGCAGTAGAAACTTCGGCCGCGGGAGACCAACTCTTACACGAAAGAATATCATCGGTGGAAAACAATTTGTACGAGAAAATTGAATCCGAAGGGAAAAACATAGCAACACATATCGATAAATTGGGTGATCGCTTCGAAACCAAAATGAGTGCGCTCGATAAGCGTGTATCGGTATTGGAACGCTGGCGGTGGTTTATTGTCGGCGGTGCCGGTGTGGTATTGTTTGCGCTATCCAATTATTTTCTTCGTCTGATGTTGACAGCCCCACAATAATTACATTAATGTTATATAATGAAAAGGAGAAAAATGCATGGCTGATGATACTCAACGCCCGCCAACGCCCCATGAAGCTCTAAACGCTATCGATCAGTGGCTTGGAAAACTTAGCGGCCCCGGCATCGATAGGACTGCCCATATCCAGATGCAGGCAGCCGTTCAGATTGTCGAGAAAGCACTTCCGCCACTGGAAGGCACGACTGAACCGAAACCACCCACGCCATGAGTCAACACGACCACCATCCTATCTGGGGATTGGCGCATGTCGTGGTGATTTGCGCAACACTGCTCCTCCTACAACTTCAAAACTCAACATCCTTTGATTGGGTGTTAAATGGAGAAGGTGGAACACTCGCCGGCGTGTCTGCGGTTGCCGTCGCGATAGAATACCTCCGACAACGGAGGTTCTGAAATGTGGTATAATATTGGGTATGTCACTGTGGTGCGACGACAAATATCTCCGCTTAGTTTCTGGGCAACTTGACCAGTTTAGATATCTTGCGCCGCAGAAGAGTCGCTTTCGGTGCCCCTTCTGCGGCGATTCCGCCCGCAATAAACTCAAGGCCCGCGGCTATACCTTTCCCAATCAACAAACGATTATCTATAAATGCCATAACTGTGATCTCGCGCTCCCGTTTGGTGCGTTTCTCAAACGTCTGTCGCGACCGTTATTCAACGAATACATCATAGAGAACTTCCGCACACAGACGCCAACTGTTGTCGCCACACCTCCTCCCACTGTCCCTAAGCGACTGCCTATTGTCTTTACGGGTGTTGACCAACTCTCGTCCGCATCGCTGGACACGTCACTACAGTCGGTGCGTGACTATGTGTCTGCGCGGCAGTTACCGAACTCTGCGCTTACGCGGTTGTATGGCACAATGCGAGGGCATACATGGTTAGCGTCACTTGTCGGGAAGAAGAAAGCCGGGGCGATCAACGACGGCTTGCCGTATCTGGTGATTCCTCTGCGACTGGCAAATCACGAGTGGTATGGGGCGCAGATGCGATTACTGACACGCAAAGAATACCTGACGTTCCGGTGGGGGCATGATCAGTTGCGCGTCTTCGGTTTGGATGCGTGTGACCGGGCAGCGCCGACCTATTGTGTCGAAGGACCGCTCGACGCGCTCTGCGTACCAAATGCGATTGCGATGTGCGGGTCGGATATTCTGGGTGGACTAGAACGACTCCATGAATCAGGAATGACAGTGGACAATCGCGTGTTAGTATGGGATAATGAACCACGTAATAAACAGATCACCAAACAGCTACGACGCGCCATTACAGCAGGCGAACGGGTCGTCATTTGGCCGCGGGCGCTACCAAAAGATTTGAACGATATGGTCGCTGCGGGGCACGATGTTGAAGCACTATTATCGAAGCATACGTATCGCGGATTGTCCGCAGAATTAGAGTATCGTCAGTGGACTATATAGATTATGGCTTCTGAGAAAAATGATGATTGGGGTGTGCAATTTTGTCAGGCTACGATAGATAAATTTGGCGCCAGACCAGTCGATCCAGACACAGCCTTAGCCTCTGCTCGAATCCTCGATTTTGGAAATGTGGCATTGTTGTCGACGTATGGTAGTGATGCGAGCATCTGTGAAGCAGCGCGGGTATCCTACGGCAAGGGGACTGTCTCGAAACGCAAACCCAAAGACCTGCTGCGGTATTTGATGCGTCATCGGCATACTAGCCCCTTCGAACAAGCAGAGGTAACATTCTTTCTGCGGGTGCCTATTTTCGTTGCGCGTCAATTGATACGACACAGAACCGCCAACGTGAATGAATACAGTGCGCGGTATTCCGAACTCTCGGACGATTTCTATATACCAGCACTGTCGCACATCTCCCCACAATCCACCACGAATCGGCAAGGTTCAAGTGAATCATTAGATGCTGCGACAGAAAAATCGAAATCCGCGCAGATGGACATCTTGCAATCTCAACAGAACGGGGTCGATACATATCATCGTTTGCTGACAACACACGGCGTGTCCCGCGAGACGGCACGGATCGCAACCTCAGTTGGCACCTATACCGAAATGTATTGGAAATGCGACCTACACAATTTTCTCCACTTCCTGAATCTGCGTATGGACGAACACGCGCAGCAGGAAATCCGCGACTTAGCGACTGCTATGTACCAGTGCGTTAAACCATACTTTCCAATTATCATAGATGCTTGGAACGACTATGTATGGGAAAGTTATACCCTAAGTGCTGCGGAATGTCGTATGCTGGGCGACATACTGAGCGGCACCGTGCGTGAATCCTGGCCAAATAACACTTACGGTATGTCCGACCGCGAACATGCCACCTTCAAAACATTCCTTAACACATTGGTACCGCAATAGACACTTTCGCGTAAGATAGGCACTTATGAACGAATATCAAAAGTTTATTCATCTCTCGCGTTATGCTCGTTGGATTGAAAAAGAAAATCGACGCGAAACATGGCCGGAGACCGTCAAACGGTACTTTGATTTCTTTGCGATACATCTCAAGGAACAGCATCAATATACGCTGACCCCTGAACTGCGTAAAGAACTGGAAGGTGCGGTGCTGGCGCTGAAGATCATGCCCAGTATGCGGTGCCTCATGACAGCGGGTGAGGCACTCTCAAGAGAAAACGTCGCGGGGTATAATTGTTCATACATCGCAATAGATTCTCCACGGGCCTTTGACGAGATTCTGTACGTACTGATGAACGGTACCGGCGTCGGCTTCAGTGTAGAGACGCAATATGTCGAACAACTGCCGCGGGTGTCTGAGGATATCCACGACACCGATACCGTGATTCATGTATCCGACAGCAAACTGGGTTGGGCCAAGGCGCTCAAAGAACTGATTGCGATGCTCTATGTCGGACAGGTGCCGTCGTGGAATATGTCGCGAGTGCGGCCCGCTGGTTCGCCATTGAAGACCTTTGGTGGACGCGCCAGTGGTCCCGAACCGCTGATTGAACTGTTCAAATTTTGTGTACGCACGTTCACGAATGCGGTCGGCCGCCGATTGACCACGTTAGAGTGTCACGACATCGCATGTAAAATCGCAGAGGTTGTCGTCGTCGGCGGGGTGCGACGGAGTGCGCTCATATCCCTCTCGGATATTCATGACGATAGGATGCGCGGCGCGAAGAACGGCGAATGGTGGGGCATGAATTCGCAGCGGGCGTTGTCCAACAATTCCTATGTTGCGCAGCGCGAACGACCAACGCTGGGCACATTCATTGACGAATGGAAATCGCTCTATGAGTCCAAGTCGGGAGAACGCGGCGTGTTCTCGCGCTATGGGGCACGGGCACAAGCCAAGAAGACAGAGCGACGAGACCCCGACCATGCGTTTGGGACCAATCCCTGTTCAGAAATTATTCTACGTAATCGAGAATTCTGTAATCTCAGTGAAGTTGTGGTGCGCGAACAAGATACACTAGCGACACTAAAACAGAAAGTTCGATTAGCTACCATCCTCGGCACCTTTCAATCCACACTCACCTCCTTCAAATATATCTCCAAAGAATGGGCGAAGAATTGTAAAGAAGAACGCTTGTTAGGTGTCTCGCTCACGGGCATCATGGATAGTGTCATGACGAATGGCACTGAGCCAGGATTGGAAAAACGCCTAGACACGTTGCGTAAAGTGGCCGTCGCGACCAACAAAGAGTTCGCAGAGGAGTTAAAGATTCCACAGTCAGCATCAGTGACCTGTGTGAAACCCTCGGGCACCGTAAGTAACCTCGTCAACTCCGCTTCAGGTATTCACGCACGGCACGCTGAGTATTATGTTCGCACCGTTCGCGCTGACAAGCAAGACCCGTTGGCGCAGTTTATGATCGAGGCGGGATTCTATGCGGAATCCGATGTTACACGCCCCGATAATGCGTGGGTGTTCTATTTCCCACAGAAAGCTCCGAAGGGTGCGGTCACACGTAATGAACGCACTGCGATTGAACAACTTGAATTCTGGCGACTGTATCAAAATCATTGGTGCGAACATAAACCAAGCGCGACCATCTATGTACAGGAGGAGGAGTGGTTAGACGTAGGCGCGTGGATTTACCGACACTTCGATACGGTCTCTGGGCTTGCGTTCTTGCCGAATCTAGAACACATCTATAAACAGGCACCCTATATTGATTGCACCAAAGAGGAATATGAGAAGTGGCTGAAAAAGATGCCGACAAAAGTGGATTGGACCAAACTAGCGGCGTATGAGACGTTGGACACCACCACCGGCAGCCAGGAATTGGCCTGCGCAGCAGGCTCTTGTGATGTGGTCGATATTCCCTCACGGGGAAGTTCTAAATAGACCTTACCCAGAAAGGACAAAAGTAATGGCAAAACAATCGGCGTCAATCGAATGTAGTAACTGTGCGAGTGTTTGTGTCGTCTACGCTATGGATGCGGATACGGTGCAGTTCTGTCCTTTCTGTGGTGACGGAGTGCTGCTCTCGTATGATGATATCAACACCAACAATTTTCTGAGTGGAGATTTTGACGAGGACGAAGACGACGACGAGGAATGAATATCGGAATAGATTATTCAATGACGTGCCCGGCGGCTTGCGCCTATGGCGAAACTCCGCAGTTTTGGATGGCGCACGCACGTGCCTATTCTGCGCTTCCGGCACTCACCACCGTTGTCATCTCAAACACAGAGATGATGGCCCGCGCAGAGTTTATCGCACAATCCTTCATCACATGGCTGGCACAATGGCCAGACGTGCGGACCGTCGCCCTTGAAGACTATGCGTTCAGCGCATCCGGCCGCGTGTTTCATATTGGAGAACATACGGGCATTTTGAAGTATCTCCTACGTCAACAACACTACACCATTACCACGACTCCGCCGACCGTGATCAAGAAGTTTGCGACAGGAAAAGGTAATGCCGACAAACCGAAAATGACTCACGCTTTCCTTGAGGAATACCCAGACGCAAAAGCCTGGTGCCCCGTATTTTTTCCACGGACCGCCAAGACGGCATCATTTGCGAAATCGCCCCTCTCCGACATAGCCGATGCGTATTGGATTGCCAGGCACGCTGCTGACAGCGGCTCTTGACAATCTGACTCGTATCAACTATAATTACATTATCTTCTTAAAGGAGGTTGTATGCGTGGCGCCGCTTGTGCGATCATTGCTGCATTGTTATTGAGTGTGAGCATTGTACTGGCAATTGAAATGACAAAAGGTATAATCGTTGTCAGGAACGTCGAGTCCGTTCAAACGTTAATGACGATAGTCGCTCACTTAACAGCGACCGAGCAGGCAGACCGGGTTCACCATGATGAGAAAGGAAAGTGTGGTCCACGACCCGAACGGATCAGCGAACGGGGGAAAGCCTTTATTCGACAACACGAGGGGCTGCGACTAGACCAATATTATGACAGTATCGGATACGCCATCGGATATGGTATGCATACTTGGCAAGGCAGGCCAGTCACACGCACCTTTCCAGATTCTCCAACCGAGGCAGATGTCGAGAATGAGTTTGACGCACAGTTGGCGGCATACGCACATATCGTAACACAAAGCACCTGTGCGCCACTAACATCCTCGATGTTTGATGCGTTGGTTAGTGTTGCGTGGAATATGGGGCGCGTGAATACGTCCATCGTGCGGAAAGTCGACCAGGGTCGCGCTGTCGATGTATCAGACTTCTTGGTAACAGCCACTACACAAAGTCGGCGCAATCGAGTACTCGTTAACCGGCGACTTCGTGAATATATTATGTTCACCGGCGATTATGATCTCGCAATGAATCATCAGATGCCGGCAGACCAATTGTTGCAACACATGTCGTATGGCAATTGAGCCAAATTATAACATAAAAGGAACATCATCAATGCTAGTCGTATTTGAAACAGTCGTCAATAAATTCGGACCGTGGGTCATATGCTTTGCCATGATTGGTGTCTTTCTCTACGAAGCGCACAGACACGAGGAAACGCTTATCTCTATCAATAAACAGCTTACCAACGCACTTGAAGCGGTAGCCAGGGCACATGAGAAGCAGACTGAATTGCTTCCTCCTGTACAATAATACTGTGGTATAATTACTTATGACTGAAATAGAACCGAAAGTGAGTACGACATCGACCGATGCGCTAGTTGACACGACGCCGCAACTCTCCCCTAGCTCCCTATTGAGGAAGGCGGAAGTGAAAGCGGAAGAACTGGCGCGGGTAAAACAGCTTCTCATGCGAGAGAAACGGCAACACCTTCGGAAAGCCAGCAAAGAGAATCGAAGGAACAAGAACCGACGGCGCCAGGCGATAGCCGCACGGAGTCGTAAACGTAACAGATAAGAGAATGGGAATAAGTATGTCTATAGCAATGCCGTCTCGACGGGTTCTGCAAATTATAGGAGCGGTCGGTGTTTCGGGGCTTGTCTTTGCGGCAGGGCGGTGGAGTGGACCAGAAGCAAAGGGAGTTCTCAGCATCGACTACCCTGCGCCAAATGTCACCACCATTTCGGTGCCTGTGGGACCACTGACAACTGAAGTTGTTGATGGGTACCTCGACTCGGTTTATGCGAATTCCACGAATGACCTACTCGCAGAGAACGAAGAACTCAAGGTGAGGGTGGAGGAGTTATCAATGTCACTCGCAACCGCGACCTCGGAAGGTCGCGGTGATGTTGTTATAACGCCCATCGAAACGCCACCCCCACTTGAGTACATTCCCATCGATACTCTCAGCCCTATCTGGCCACCTCTCCTAGAGGCGCCACCGCCTCTTCAGTCTCGCGTGGAGTTTAATGATTACCGATTAAATTTTCTCGCTGAAGGCGCAGAGGCGGAATATACGTTATCGCAGGAATTTTTGATTCTCAATACCACAGGGCGCGACGAGAATAATGTACCGACTAATCTGATTCGTTTGTTTGAACTCGGGCCGGGCGAGACGCGCACACCCATCCCCGTCACCAAGACAACAACAGTTGCGGCCATCGGCACGCCTCCCCATTGGTACGTCAAGATTGGATTACAGGGAGGTATGGGACCTGTGATGGGCACCACTGGTAGCGGACCGTCACTCACGGCATTTATTGGAACACCTTGGCTGAAGCGAGGCACCAATCGTAGCACGGAAAATACGCGGTGGGCCCTTTTCACACCCGTAGTCCAAATTCCCCAGTCGCGTTCGTACGGTGCGAGTTTCGGCGTGCTACCCTTTTCGGTGAATCTCGGCACGATTATGAGTGACAAACATCCTCTTACCAATATGTGGATTTCTCCGTACATGGGAACAACAACGGGTACCACGATTAATCGTGTCGGTGGGATTCTCTCTGTGACGTTTTAGTATTTGACATGCCCCTATAGCTTAATGGTTAGAGCATCACCCTTGTAGTCCTGGCGCCGGTTGGGGTGAAGGATCGAGGTTCAAATCCTCGTGGGGGCTCCACCGTATAAATAATACGATAACTCGTTAAAATTATGTGCATTTCAAAGGATAGTGAATAACTATGTCTGACGTGACCACCCCAAGCAAACCCCGCGGCGGTACCGAACTCATTCTCGCCAATCTACAAGAAGCACTGCCTGAACTGACCAGTCAGGTACAGATTATGATGTCGCGTCCTGAGACGTATACCTTTGAGGACAAACCGCGCATACTTTGGTGTCAGGATTTGCCGCAGGACCCCGCATCTGCTGTGCTAAAAGATCCAAGTTATCGCACAAAGTTTAATCACATCGTATTCGCATCACACTGGCAGCAACAGCAATATAATATGTATCTCGGCATTCCATATAACGAGGGCACCGTCATTAAGAATGGCGTGCCCTATCGCGATTCGGTTTTTCCCAAACCCTACGACGGCAAACTCAAATTCATCTATACGTCAACTCCTCATCGGGGTCTCGCCATTCTCGGTGCTGCGGCCGAAGTGCTGGCGAAAGAACGTGAGGATTGGGAACTCCACGTATATTCGTCGTTGAATATTTACGGATGGCACGCACAGGATAAAGAGTTCGAACCGCTGTATGATATTCTCAGAAAGAATCCGAATATCGTTTACCACGGCACACAGCCGAATGCGGACGTACGTCAAGCGTTGGACGAAGCGCATGTGTTTGTCTACCCGTCAGTGTATGCGGAAACCTCCTGTATGGCGGTACAAGAAGCGATGATGGCCGGCTGTCTCGTCATCACCAGCAATTACGGGGCACTGCCAGAGACGTGTGCGGAATGGGCGTGGATGTTCTCCTACGATGAGCGCCCGGAGGCCATGATTCTCAATACCGTCAAGCGTATGAGAGAGGCGTTAGACACCTACGACAGCAAGCATACGGAATACACGCTCCGAGCGCAGAGCAATTACTATCAGCAGTTCTATTCCTTTGAAGGACGAATCCCAACATGGGAGTCGCTGCTACAGTCGGCCATTAAAAAAGGCGCGCCGGTTGAAAAGCTGGTGATTGAATGAATGAGGTAGCATTATGAAAGCACGACAACTTGGAGAAATTCTCACACATCAGAAGACACTAACTAAAACCACGGATAAAGTTGCGTGGCTACAAAAGCATCATTCGGCAGGCCTAACGTATCTATTGGCACTGGCCCACGCAGAAGTTGAATGGGATTTGCCGCCGGGCGCTCCACCGTTCAAACAGGATTCGGGGCCCATCGGATTGACACCTTCACATTTGATGCGCGAACTTCGCATACTTTATCTCTTCCTCAAAGGGGGGTCACCTGTAAAGTCGTATCGACGTGAACAATTGTTTCAACAATTATTGGAACGACTTCATAGTGATGAAGTGGCGATTGTAATGGCACTGAAAGAAGGCAAATTCCCCAGTACCTATCGCTGTACGAAAGCTGTCGTCAACGGAGCGTTTCCGGGTCTACTCGATCAGCCGTTCGACTTGCGATATATCAAATAGGGGTAAGAAAGATGGATGACAACGAACCCGACACCGTGGCACGATCTATACTCGATATGCGATTGGGTCTCAAATATGTTGAGGTATTCAATCCACGTAAAGCGATTAAAATCGTGGCATGTGCGATAGCCCTTGGCGTAGCAATATTATATCTCAACTTCTCCTCGTCCCAAGTCGAATTCATCATCGGCGGATGTAGCCTCTTGATCGCCATTCGATTGGTGCTTGGGGCGCCAACTGAAATACGACTGTCAGACGAATCCTTCCTGCGATTACAATCATGGCTTCTACATGATGACGGAGAAGCCAATGATGAATAAAGATACTGTTGCCCAATGGCCTATTCTCTATCGCAAGGAAGAATATAAGTCAACACGAGAGAGGCGGGAAGAATATGAAGCACGGCGTGAGCAAATCGAAGAACTCTATAATCATATGTCGCCAGAGTTGCAACTTGATTTGCTCCTCATGTTCGTCAACACGGCGGAAATGCGTCTTAGTACGGCGCCGCCGGGAACACACGTTGCGGAGTGGCTTGATGTATTAACCAGATCCCTTCGCCAGCTATTAATGGTCATGACTCACCTACATTCAGATTCACCGAAACCGAGTATCATGCTCGAAGACCCGAATTTATATTGGCCCACAACCGACAGCGTTACTTTTAACTAGGAATCTCATTATGCCAAATTACTCGTATTCTTGTTCGGCTGCTGGTTGCGATTTCGAGGTCATCGATTTGAATCTCCCAATCGCCGGGCGCGACTATCCGACAACTCAACCGTGCCCAAAATGCAAAAGCGAAAACACCATCGTAAAAGAAATCACCGCGCCGGGTGTATCGTATTCTGTAAACCGCGGCGGTCTAAAGGTGCCCGAAACGTTCAAAGACATTCTTCGAAAGGTTAAGAGTGATCATCGGGGTTCGACCATTAGAATTCCTGACTAGCACCCAAAGAATATTATGAAAACTTTTGAGCATGAACCGTATACTTTCCCTAGCATCAAACAGGTCAACCAGCGTGTCGGTCGAATTTACCGAGTCCTCGACGGCGATCATGCCGGAAAGGAATATCCATCAATCACCCGCGTCTTAGGTGCCAGACCCAAACCCCAACTCGCTGCCTGGAGAAAGCGCGTCGGCAGAACCGAGGCAAATCGAATTACCAAAGAGTCCACCGTACGCGGCACATCGTTGCATGTTCTAGCAGAGTCGTATATCAACAACGAAGTCGACCAGGTCGAGGACGCTGTGGCGACGCTCACAGACGACGTACGACAACTCTGGGGAGATATGCGTCCATGGCTCGACGAACACGTTCAGCGCGTTCATGGACAGGAATCAGACGTATACAGCGCACACCTGAAGGTTGCGGGTCGTGTGGACTTACTCGCAACAGTGGACGGGGAGTTGGCAGTTGTCGACTTCAAAACGTCGCGTCGTCCGAAGAAGCGCGAGTACGTGTTGGACTACTTTCTGCAAGGCTGTTTCTATAGCCTCTGTGTGTTTGAACATACAGGGCGAAAGGTCAAGCGTATCATCTTTCCCATCGTTTCGCCGGAGGGGCTTGAGGTCTTTGAGACAACTCTCGCCGAAGAATTCGACAGCCTGCGCGAACGCATTAAGGAATACTACTTGCACTATCACACAACGTAGGGTATAATTGCCACAATGAATGTTATGTTTTCTTCGGCATCTGATGAGTGGGAAACGCCACAGCACATCTTTAATGCCCTGCATGAAGAATTTAATTTTACGTACGATTTGGCGGCAAACCACAACAACGCCAAATGTGAGAACTATTTCACTAAAGAAGATAACGCACTCGTTCAGAATTGGACCGCAGTCGGCCGACGCGGATGGTTAAACCCACCCTACTCTCGACAGCTTTGTAAACAGTTCATACAGAAAGCCGCAGAAGAGCGTCTAAGCGGGTTTTTAACTGTCGCGCTACTCCCCGCAAGAACGGACACAAAGATGTTTCATCGATACATCTACGACAAGGACAAATGGATGCCGAGAGAAGGCATCGAAATTCGATTACTCGCCGGACGGTTGAAGTTTAGTGGTTGTAAAAACTCCGCACCGTTCCCCTCAATGGTTGTAGTGTTTAGTCCGCAAAAAGCATTTTTTAGTGAGGACAATAATGCCAAATAAAAAAGCTGTCGCCCATCTTCATGCCGAACAAACGGATCTGCCGGGCGTCATTATTCTTGAACCCGACGTGTATCTAGACCCCCGTGGATTGTTCTATGAATCGTTCCACGCAGAAAAGTATCGCGCATTCGGCATTCCGGGCCCGTTCGTGCAAGATAACTTTTCGAGGTCGACAGGTGGAACCGTTCGAGGATTGCATCTCCAAATCAAACAACCACAAGGTAAACTCATTCGCGTCTTGCGCGGTACCGTTCGCGACGTGTCCGTCGACGTGCGGCCGGGGTCGCCAATGTTTGGGCGGTGGGTGTCGATTGACCTCTCAGCAGACTCTTACCAACAAGTCTATGTGCCCGCTGGATTCGCACACGGTTTCAGCGTACTGAGTGATGATGCTGAAATCGAATATAAATGCACAACACACTATAATGCCGCAGACGAAATTGGCATTGCGTGGAACGACCCCGATCTGAATATCGACTGGGGTGTGGAAGAACCGCGCCTCTCCGAACGTGATGAGGCGAATGGCACATTGTCAAGCATTGTTGACCGGCTCCCGAAAAATTGTGTGTTTGATTTCTGATAATGCGTGTGATATAATTATCACCATAGTCGTTGAAGCGCGGACGATGGTCTTCGGACGCCGGGGCAGTACCGGCCGCCTCCACCATTAAACTAACGGGGGCGAAATAGATTCGACGGAAACTGTATGTGCGCGGGGAGGCTGTCGACAAGTCACTGTCGTAAAATAGAGACAAACAAGAACTGATAACCAGTTCGCACTCGCAGCCTAATACGGTTGCACACTTGATAGCCTAGGAATAGTCTATCGGGGACGCTGGCTCTCCTGGCAACAGAAACCAGCATCTTTTAGATAATATTATGGCGATACCCACACTCCCGCAGGACACAGATGCGGAAACCCTTGCACAAACAATCGAACGATTGGTCATCGCGAAGCGGATGTCCTATCTGGACGCCGTAATCTACTACTGCGCAGAGAAGAATATCGAACCAGAACTCATTGCCGATAATCTAGGCGATAAGATTCGTGGTGAACTCGCCAACGATGCCCAACGTTTGCACTTCATCCCCAAGTTCAACCAGTTACCTCTTTAATCGGGTGTACGATGTCGCCAGAACAAGTCTTCATGTACGCAAAATCGTATCGCCTCTATTTCTCGACGGATGGATATGACTTCATCAAATACAAAGGTCATGTCTCGACGCCCCCGCTCATTAAACAGCGTGATCGCCAGTTTTATTATCGGTTATCGACGAAGCTATCGGATACGCAAATCCATGCGGCGCTGCTGTTGACCTACTTCTTCAAACCGAAGGCCTATATTGCGGATGTTGTAGCGCCGAATATTTTACAGGATGGTATGGCGTTTGCGTCCCGCGCTGAGAATGGCACGTCAACACTTGGCAATGAACTGTATGCGTTACGAAAAAAGCTCTCGCCAGCACACGTAGACGAGTGGCTGTATGGAGCGTTTCTCGATGATCAACGCGCATCACTGCCGACCTGTATTGAAGGAATCATCAGTCGAGAACTCATGATTGACCTAGCGTGTGTGCTGTTGCTCATTCCACAGAGTACGCACCAATATCATTGGTCACAATATTGGGAACAACGCGAACCAGCCGGTAGTACCTTTGGTGTGCGCCCGTGGTTGACTCGCTTACGGAAAGCGGATCAATTGCTTAACTGGCAACGACCCGCCTGGAGACAATACACACATAAGCTGTCTAAAATGTTTTGGGCATCATATCAGGGGCTGTCGTTGGCACCTCGGCAGGAGGAACCGCAGTTGTTTGCATAATATAAATATACGTGCTATACTTACGTTTGTTATTAGATACGCATAATACAATAATCCACCGTACGACCATACAAGGAGTGCCAATACTATGGCGACCAATTTTACATCGCTACGCAATTCCCGTAAATCCCTCCTCACCAAACTCGCTGACGAAGTGAAGAAGAACACCTCGCCGAATCGGCGCGGTGCTGACGAACGCTTCTGGAAATTGAATGTCGATCCCAAGACGGGCATCGGCTACGCCAAGTTGCGATTCCTCCCGGCACCGAAGGACGAAGACATTCCGTGGGCGAAGCTGTGGTCACACGGCTTTCAGGGACCGGCCGGTTCGTGGTTCATCGAGAACTGCCCGACGACGCTTGATGGGCGCCCGTGTCCTGTCTGCAAGGAGAACAACCGACTCTGGAACTCTGGAGTGGAACGCGACAAGGAAGTGGCGAGATCGCGAAAGCGTAAGCTGACGTATATCAGCAACATTCTGATTATCGAAGACCCCGCGAATCCAGAGAACAATGGCAAGACGTTCTTGTATAAATATGGAAAGAAAATTCATGACAAGGTGATGGAACTGTTGGAACCACAGTTCCCAGATCAGCAGCCCGCGAATCCGTTTGATTTGTGGGAAGGTTGTGATTTCAAGTTGAAAGCACAGAAGGTTGCTGGTTATCAGAATTACGATAAGGCTGAATTTACAGAACCGTCTGAACTCTTTGCGGGGGACGATGCGCAGAAGGAAACTATTTGGGAGGCGGAGTTTTCACTGTCGGAATTCATTAAGGAGGATCAGTTCAAAGACTTCGAAGAACTCGTCAAAAGATTCCAACGGGCGCTCGGCGGGGATGAGGAAGATAAGCTCACGGCGGGAGAGGTTGTCGAACGCGAATCTAAACTCCCTATTCCAACTCCCGCGCCAACTCCGAAGGCAACCAAACCGCGAAAAACCAAATCCGTAGCGGCGCCTAAACCAAAGGAGGTGGTCCCAGAGGTAGATGATGAGGAAGATGACGTGAAGAAGTTCTTCGCGAGTGTCATTGACGGAGACTAAGACCCGTCAATGTTTCGACGCCCCAACAGAACATCGTTGGGGCGTTTTATTTGGTTATTAGATATGTTCGCAATTACCACAGGCGATAGTCGCCTGCTCCTCAACGAATACCCCACACAAACCTTTCACGCATGCATTACTGATCCACCATACGGCATGAAGATGGCCGCGTGGGATCGAACTGTGCCGCCTGTCGAACTGTGGCAAGAAGTCTATCGCACACTTCGACCCGGGGCGTTCTGTTTGGCGTTTTGTTCTCCACAACTGTATCATCGATTAGCTGTTAATATCGAGGATGCGGGGTTTCTGGTTAAGGACCAGATCATGTGGATGACCACGACGAAGATGCCGAAATACAATCTCTTAAAACCCGCACACGAACCAATCGTTGTCGCACAGAAACCTCTTGACGGCACGATTGCGCATAATTTTGAGATATGGGGCTGTGGTTCAATCAACACCGTCTCGACCCGTATTCCGTGGGACAAAAAGCCCCCAACCGGATGGGTCGCGAATGGCGCAAGTCGCCGCACATTTGGTGCTGCGGGTAAGACGACAGGAACACAAAAAGAATTTGGTACAGTGGACGCAAACCCGAATGGGCGATACCCCTCAAACATTATCGGAGAGGTCCAGGCTGAACATCAAAAGTATTTTTACGCGCCGCGGGCGACCCGTAAAGAAAAGGGCCCGAACAATCAACACCCCACAGTCAAACCGATTAGCTTAATGTCATATCTCATTGACATCTACTCACCTGCCGGAACAACAGTCCTCGATCCGTTTTGTGGAAGTGGCACGACGGGTGTCGCAGCCCTACAGAGCGGACGTTCCTTTGTGGGTTTTGACATCGACCCCACCTACAGCGCCGTTGCGACATCGCGCTGTACTGCTGTAGGCGACGATTCTCTTTTCCCGTCTTAGAACATTTTGGAAAGGTTGACGAACAGGTTCGTCTTGCCTGGCGCGGTCTTGCCACCAGAGTCAGCGAATGTCATTGTACCCGTTATAATGACCACTCCACGGTTTGTGGACAGGGTTACTAAAGCATTGCTGGTGTTACTGTTTCGTTTGATGTCAATCACAAAGTTTTCGCGCAGTTTTGCCAGCATCTCTTTGAGTGCCTTACTCTTGCGCGAAGACATCACTTTCTGTTTATCACCCTTACCGATAGCGGCGTAGAACTCATCATCACCCTCCCATCCCAATAACGAAAGGAAACGTGCATTGATGCGTTTCTTGTCTCGCCCCTTATAGTTGGCGTTGAAGATACGCACGATGATGTCAATTACTTCGGGGTGTGTGAGTTTGGCAATCTTGCGCGCCTGCTCTTTCGTTTTCCCCAACCCTATTTCACGACCGATTGTCTGTTGGTGATGGAGTAGCATTTCGATGTCTGCTCGTGCCCCATACTTCTTGACAAATTCTGCAACGAAGTCTTCGGTTTTGGATTTGGGATGGTTTGCGCCGTAGAACAATATTCTAATTAGACTGATGAAGCTCGTGTTCGCCAGATTGATTTGTGGGGTCTTGTAAACTTTGAGAGAGGCCGCAATGCGGTCGATTACCGTGCTTTCGGAATCCTTGGTGACCGTCAGAACGATATCCGACTTGCTCACACCCTTTGCGGATTCTCCGGTCAGCGCGATGTCAAATGTTAGAAGTCCGAAATCTTCACTCTCGATACGGATGTCATTCCATATCTGCGCACCGAGCGCGGCGCCACCGGCGTCTGCTCGGGCAATCTCCGCTGCCGCACCAGCGAGCCGTGGATCGCGGAGGCGCGCCTGTCCACTTCTAGCGAAAATGTTAGGCATTGACCCGGCTGTCAGTCGGCCATTTGCACTCTTAATATGTTCAGCGAGTACCCTAGCGGTCACGGCTTCCGCATAGTAACCAACCAACGCTTTTTGCCCGCCGCCTTTTCCTTCCACAATCGGACTCGTTGGGATACGAATCGACACCGACCTTCCAAACTTCAGTTTGTTGAAGAGCCCAGCGATGCGTTTTCGCACCCACGCAAAAACGTTCGATAACCATCCTTCAGTGATTGTCGTCTGACTCTCATGGAGATACTCTCTGAACGATGGAATGTTCATGGTGTGTTCCTCGGGAACGATACCCATCTTGACCATGTTAGCGTAGCGGCTGTGACGGACTTCATACGACCCCGGCTTTACCTCAACCCCTTTGTAGCCTGGAACAATACGCTGTATCATTCGGGTAAACCGCGTGTAGAGGCGGGCGCGTGATGCGCCTTTCGCGCTATACACGATACTCAACGGCTTCGCCCGTTTGACCATCTCCTTGAAGATAGCAACCACTGTTGCGAACACCGGAATCGCGACGCCGGTTTTGCCGACGACATCATCAACTCCCGGCACCGGGCTGTTCCATGCGTGGTCTGCTGCCTTCCACAACCCAAATCCAAACTCCCATTGCACCGGAAGCGGAGGTGGAGAGGGTCTTACGCTTCCGTCTGGGCGTCGGGGTTTAGGTTTCGGCCATTTCGTCGCCCACATCGATACCTTGTAGACCATCCCCGTTTCTGGAATCGTGAACTGCGCTTGATAATGATCACTCTGACTGACG
>VTLG01006298.1_pt1 | contig 17689 bp, 16 predicted proteins | sample 4694571 | NCBI WGS metagenome assembly VTLG01 (sample SAMN12604809, study PRJNA352737) | marine metagenome | biome: ENVO:00000447; feature: ENVO:00000209|ENVO:00000569|ENVO:01000036; material: ENVO:00002151; isolation source: viral sequences binned using virsorter ... | reverse complement strand
TATAATAAATCAGGACATGTTGTAGGAACACCTAGTCCTCATCGTTCAAAAGAAGCGATTAAAAAATATCACGGAATAAAATAATGGCAATAACAGAAACACGAAATTTACCAGCACCATTTATACAGTCTTTAGGAGAATACTACGGTAAAGAATTACCTGCATTAACTAAAGATAAAATGGATACATCGCAATGGGCACCAACCATTGCAGGACAAGATCAATTACAACAAGACGCAGCTACCTTAGCAGGCACAGCAGGTAAAGGGGTCGGAGCGTTTGAACAATATTTAACAGCGGCACAACCTTACCAAGGGCCTGATGCTTACAAACAATTTATGTCACCGTATCAACAACAAGTGATTGATGCGACGATGACAGCATTTGATAAACAAGCAGCAATGCAACGAAGAGGAATTTCAGATCAAGCAAAACAAGCAGGAGCTTTTGGGGGAGCAAGACATGGAATAGCAGGATCAGAATATGATGCAGCTTCCGACATGAATCGAGCTCAACTTCAAGCAGGACTATTCCAACAAGGTTATGGTCAGGCTCAGGCAGGAGCGCAACAAGCTCACCAACAACAAATGGGATTAGCAGGAATGGTTCCTGGTTTATATCAAGCAGACATTGCGACTTTGGGTCAAGTGGGCGCGACTCAACAGGCTCAAGATCAAGCAGGTATTGATGCTACTAGAGAAACAAAACGAATGGCAGCGTTTGAACCATACGAAAGACTAGGATTCTTAGGTCAAGGACTAACAGGAATCATGGGTGGCTATGGTAATCAGTATCAGTTCCAACAACAACCGAATCCAACACCGCTGCAGACGGCGCTTGGAACAGGTGCCACGTTAGCTGGAATTTATGGAGCGGTTAGAGGAGCTGCACCAGGAGGAAATCCTTGGCAAGGTGGTAATATATACACCCCACCAAGTGATATTAGATTAAAAACTGATATTGAACTGACAGGTCAATCACCTTCAGGTGTAAACATCTACTCCTTTAAATATAAAGGTGACGACAAAACTTACGAAGGTGTAATGGCACAAGAAGTTCCATGGGCTTCAATCAAAGGAGACGATGGATACTATCTAGTGGATTACTCTAAAGTAGATGTAGCATTTAAAAGATTAAACTAATGAGCAGAGTATTAAATAGACCAATGTTTAGACTGGGAGGATCCACAAGCGGGATCACTTCAGGATTAGACAAACCTAAAAGAGGACGAGTCGATGAACCAGGAGGTTATGCTGGTATCGATTATGATAAAATCTATGGTCAATCCGAAGCAATAGCCGATAAATATTATCCACGAAGAGGTGGAGACATTAATCGTTTCCTAATTGACTGGGGCTTGAACATGGTAGGCAATGCTCCAACAGGAAATGTCTTCCAGACCGCAGCTAAGCAAGCACAGGGACCTTCGAAAGATCTTTTTGCTAGCATGGATCAAAGAGATGCAATGAGAGCTGGTGTGGGTGCAGACATTTTTGGTAAAATGGTTGCAGCTGAAGGTGAAATGTTAGGTGGTGAAGGTGGCGCCAAGTGGAGAGATCAATGGGCCTTGGGTAAAGTTAAAGAAGCTTACAAAAACATCTATCTAAAGAAAAAAGAACTTAAAAAGTTAGATTCAGTCAAAGATCTGGCCAAAATTAAAGAGCTTGAATATGAAATAGGACAACATGAATTAGATATTAGTCAACTTCAAAAAGATAATCCATTACTTAAAACATTTGCAGGTCAAAAAGATATTGTAAAAGATCTTTATGATGCGGTGACTAAAAAATATGAAAACATGACGGAAGAAGTTCTTATAACCGAAGATAATATAAACGATTTCGAAGAGGGAACTGTTGAAATTGGAGAGACATTCAACCGTAAGAAATATGCAAAGGATTCTCCTGAGCTGGTAGCTGCAGTAATAGAAGAGATAAAAGAAATGTTCGGTGGAACAAGTTTAGATGTTTCTGTTCTTATGACAGACACGAAAGCTACAGGAGGAAGAGTAGGACTCAATCTTGGAGGTCTTCCTAATCAAGGGTCTCCTACTGCGATGGCGAACGCTGGAACAGATATGGAAGTGGAAGATGCTTTCGGAGTATCTGTAGAAGACGCAGCTCCTCAAGTAGATCCTGTGGGGATGAGCTATGAAGAACTCAGAGCTAGACTTCCTGCTACCATCACTGATGAAATTGTGATTTTACTTTCTCAAAGTGCAGAGGCGCTAGAAGATTTTGCAACGATTCAAACTCAACAAGACGTAGACAATTTCAATACCAAGTATAACGTAAATTTGATATTACCATCGGAGGGTTAAGATGGCAGACATCAAACCTTACGAGCGGTATAAAAAAGACAGACGTAATCAACCTAAAAAACATAACATAGAAAACTATAGCGATTTTCAAAAGGCATTATTATATGCTATTGAAAGTCAGACGGCTCCGAAGAAACCAGTCAAATGGTTTTTTGATAAAGATAAAGATGATGTAGGACTTCTAACATTCGCGGCTAGTCTTTCCCCTAATATTCAACTCTCTTCTTTCTTCATGGAGTTCAAAGATAAAGAAGGAAAGGTTATTAAACCTAAGTATGTTAATCTTAATAATTGGATTAGAAAATATTCAGGTCAATCAGAAAAAGATTATATCTCAGGTTTAGATGAACTATCTAAAGGAGTAGAGACAGGAAAATGGAATCTAAGTGGTGCTGTTAATCAACTCATTACGATCCCCACAGATTTTGTATTAGGTACAGATTTTACCAACGCTCTCCAAAAGCGAATGAATGATGGTAGAATTAAACCTGACGAACCTGAAACCTGGAGAGGAGAATTAACTGCTCTAGGAATCCAGTTCGGTATACCAGGTGGAGTCATCACTAAATTGATTGGAAGATCCAATGCTCTGGCACCTGTTTATAAATTTTTAAAACTTAACAAGGCTAACAAGGTTAGTAAGATAGCCAGAAGATCCATTGAAGGCGCAACTATTCTCGGTGCTACAGATTTTATAGCATCAAGTCCTGGTCGTCCTATTCTTAATCCATGGATGCAACCTAAGTATACTAAGGGAAAAACAGGAAGATCGAAAGCTGTTGAAGAATTCATAAACAAAGTTAAGTATGGTGCAGAAGGAAGTTTAATTGGATTTGGTTTTCCTTTGGTCGGGAAAAGCTTGCAGTTAGGTTATAAATACTTAGGACCAAAATGGGCAGCGAAAACAAGTGCGAGAATTGGGGCACGAGTCGCGGATGCTACAGTCTTTCAACCTGCAGCATGGATCTATTCTAGACCTGCGATTAAACCTGTCGTAGCAGGAACCTCTAAGGCTATTAGAGGCATGACCAACTGGACATTAACCAAAGCCATTGCTCCAACAATTGCGAGCGGTCTCTCAGGTTTTGTTAAAGATCCAGTCACTAATAAAAGAGTTTGGAAATGGGTGGGACAACTTCCTCCCTTTGAACAATGGAGATTAGGATCCGTTACCAGTAGAAATATTACTGAACGTTCGGCCAAAGCTTTAGATAATATTATTTCAGGACTAAGATCCTACGGCAAGATGCCTGTCTCGATTGAAGGTGCCTCCGAAGCAGCGATGCTTTATGGAAGATCGATTGCTAGAAAATTTGACAGAGCTTTTGCTGGATTAGAAAAACGAGCTTACGCATTAGCTAAAGGATTTGAAGGACAATATAATAAGGGGACGACTTCTCCTGTAATGCAGAAGTACTGGTTGGATATAGTAGATGATTACATTATGAATAAGAAAGCTCTTACAGACTTACCCAAAGAACTACAACCTTTATCCAAACAGGTTAAAGATACTTTAGAAGAAGTCGTAGAAAGATTTAAAAATGCTTTACCTAAAGGTAAACAATCGGATGAATATGTTGACGCTCTACGTGAGAACTTAGGAAAAAAAACACATAGTTATTTATTAAGATCATTCTCAACGTTTACTAATCCTTATCATGCACCTAATCCAGAAGTGGTAAAGAATGCAGTGAATTGGATTGCTAAAAATGTAATTGCAAAGAATAAAAATTTAAGAAATCAATCCCTTAAAGATTTTCCCAACGACAAAGGTTATAAATCGGCTGCCAAGGATATGGTAGATTCTATTTTAGCTACAGGAAAAACCGAGGGAAAAGATCCTCTAAGTATTTTAAAATATATTAGTCAGAAAATTATGCAGGGCAAACAATATAAATTTTTAAAGACAGGAGAGGAACTTCCTAAAGCTATTCGAGATCTCTTAGGACAGGAAAAGAATGTTAAGTTCTCTGTCCTTACAACAGGAATGGATATTGTTAATCAGAACATGGCTAAGGTCGCAGCCGACCACATGGCAAAACAAGGATTAAAAGAAGGATGGTTATTTACTAGTCGTGAAGCCGCTCGAAATACATACATTAAGCCCGCTCAGATTAGAAGGATTCCTCGTATGGGAGATTATCTTAAAACAGATCTAGAAGGATTGTGGACTTCTCCTGAATTCCAACAAATGTTTATGGGGTTAGGCACACCCTTTGCTAACTTGATTAAGTCAGCATGGTATCGTCACATCATTCAGGGTAAAGCAGCGGTGCAGATTGGAAAAACTTTATACTCTCCTACGACTCAAGTTCGTAATGTTACATCAGCATCCATGTTTGCTTTGAACGCAGGTCACATTGGCTGGCGTGCCAGTGTTACAGATTCTTTTCGAATGGTTATCAGGGATGTATTCAAGGAAGGAAAAGGAGTTGATGAAGTTGCATTTAATAATGAGATATCTAAGCTAGTTAGACTCGGGGTTTATGATGAAAACATTGTAGCTACTGAAATGAAAACTGTTTTAGAAGAATTAAAAACAGGAAAAATTAATACCTTTGATAAATTGTTTGATAAAATGATGAACATGGTACAAGCCGATAAGGTTGGAAGGGTCTATGCAGGCGGCGATAATCTCTGGAAGTTCTACGGATACAACTTTGATAAGTCTATGATGTTGGATGCTTTTAAAACTGTAGACGAAGTAGGTTCATTTATGAAACACATTGGAGCTCCCTTTAGTAAAACTAATCTCGTAACAGGAGCAAAACTTAATTTAGATGATGCTTTAGATCAAGCAGCAGCCTACTTAATTAGAAATTCTTATCCAACCTACAGTAAAGTACCACCCGTTATTCAGGCGTTAAGAAAATTCCCTCTAGGAAATTTCGTATCGTTCCCTGCAGAAATGATCCGAACTACGACGACTAACATTGCGTTAGGTTTAAAGATGTCTTCACATCCAAACCAAGTCATTAGACAAATGGGTTTAAGAAGATTGATGGGATCTTTCTTTACGCTTTACGGATTAGGAAAAGGAATATCAGAAGTGAGTCAGTATCTCACAGGGACTACTGAAGCGCAAGAATCTGCCTACAAAAGATCCTTTGCCGCTAGCTGGAATAGAAACGCAGACTTAGTTATGCTTCAACCCTGGGAGGATGGAGAGAGCTTAGCCATTAACTTTACTTACTTCATGCCGTACGATGTGATGCAACGACCCATCGAAGCAGCGATTGCTAAAGCCCATGCAGAAAATATTAATCCTAGTGATGTAAATAAATTTGTACTTGATCTTGTATTCAGTCCTGAAGGACCTTTCATGGAAATACTAGAGCCCTTTGTATCAGAGCCTTTAGGTTATGATCGATTAATAGATGTAACAGTAGGTGGAGGAAGAAAACCTGGAGGTGGAAGAGTATATACTCAATCAGAATTAGAGAACGATTTACCTGCTGTTTTTAATAAGTCATTCGCTTACATCATAGAAGGACTTAAACCAGGTGTAGTATTAACTGCAGAAAAAATAAGCGCAGGCTTAAGAAAAGATTTAACGAAGGGCGGTAAACCTGTGAACACTATGGATGAACTCTTGGCATTGTTCTCTGGTATTAGATTGATTCGTATTGATACTAAATCAGATCTAAAATATTACGCAGCCACTTTAAATTCTACCATGAGAGATATTGATGAAACTAGTGATTTCTATAGTCCACAACATTGGCAAGATAGAACTCCAAGTACTCTCGTTAAAGCATTCGACAACATGCAGGAGCGAGCGTTCAGAATTCAAAAGGATATGTATATCCGTATCGAAGACATGAAGCTCTTGGGTGTGGACAACAGAACCATTAGAAAAGTATTAGAGAACGCACGAGTCAATGAGGATCTCATCAGTAATTTATTAAAAGGAAAATTTACTCCTATTAATTATTCTGAAAGTAGATTTAATCAAAAGGTAAAATATATTGAAGACGCTTTTGAAAAAGAAGAAGAGACAGGTCCATGGACTTATAGACTAGAAGAAGATTGGGCTTTTCCTGAGAGTGATCTTGATGATGTCAAGAAAGAGTGGAGAAGAAAAGAATTTTTCCCTGATGGATACAACCCTGGTAAAGTAGAATATCTAAAAGATAAGAAAGGTAGAACTCTATATGATAAGGATGGAAGTCCTATACCAGTTGAAGAACCAGGTATATTTAAAAAAGGGATTGAAAAGATTAAAACGATTGTTAATCCTTTAAAAGGTTTGACTAGTCAGAAACCTCAGGTTCCACCACTACCTCAAACCCCTATGCCAAACGTAGCTGTAGCTGCGGCTAATACTAATCCAACTACAGGCTTGACAAGAACGGAGAGTGCTTTATTGTCACCATCTGAACAGGTTATTGCAAGGAGAACATGACCCCAAAAACTATAAGAGAAAATATTATTAGTTTACAAGGACACATCACAGGTATTAAAAGAGATGTGGCTAACATCAAGAACAATCATTTGAAACATATGCAAACACATATTCATGACTTGGGTGGCAAGATAGACAAAATCTATTGGGTTCTTTTAGCGATGGTGGGGGCCATTGCCTTACAATTGTTTCAACATTTCCTTACATAATACATGTCATTATCTAAAAATTTTTCCTTGGAAGAGTTAACCAAGTCGCAAACAGCGACTAGGAAGGGCATTGATAATACCCCTAGTCCTGAGCACCAGGCTAACCTACAATCGCTCTGTGCGTCGATCCTACAGCCTGTACGAGATCATTTTTCTCAGGTTGTAACTGTTTCTAGCGGATATCGCTCTCCAGAATTGTGCACTGCCATAGGGTCAAAAATCACGAGTCAACATGCAAAAGGAGAAGCGGCGGACTTCGAAATCTTTGGAGTATCTAATAAAGAATTAGCAGATTACATTCACGAAAACCTAGACTACGACCAACTCATTCTCGAGTACTGGAAAGAATCAGATCCCAATTCGGGCTGGGTGCACTGTAGTTATTCGGAAGGTAATAATAGAAATCAGTATTTGAAAGCCTATAAAGACGAAAATAATAAAACTTGTTACGCAACAATGGAGGGATAATGATTAATCTTTATAATAAATTCAATGCGGTTTTCAATAAGCATCAAGGAATGGTTTTGTTCGCGATGCTGCTGCTGATTTATTTCAAATAACACAAATCAAAAATTCTGCGCGCGTCACGCGTAAGTCCTACTAAATCCAGGATCTAAGTTCTTCGCCCATAACTTCAGAAGCGATGTTAATTTTTTTTCTGAGAGATTTGGTAATTTTGTGATCGACCGTATCTTCGGCCATAATGTCGATGTACGTTACAGACTTCTTTTGGCCGATTCGGTGAGCACGGTCCTCGGACTGAATTCGTTTTTCTAGGTCATATCCGTTAGAATAGTAAATCACGGTATTGGCTGCAGTTAGAGTTAAACCATATCCACCCGTTTGTGGAGTTCCCACGAAAAATCGTACTTTAGAATCATTCTGAAAAGCGTCTTTATTCTTTTGTCTTTTATCTTGAGGCGTGAGCCCATAATAATCAACCACGGATCTTGGACCATATTCTTTAATAAGAGCCTCTTTAATAATTTTAACGTCTCTTTGCCAATGACACCATATAATGGCTTTTCCTTCTACTTCGTCTAAAATGTCCATTAATTCATTTAAGCGATTACTCTTTATTTCTTGAGTTGTGCCATCATCAGCTACAAAATGACCACAAGTAATTTGTTGTAATCTCATTAACTGAGTAAGAACTGTCATGGTTGTTATTTGTTTACCATTTAAGCTGGCCAAAGCTTCTTCTTTCATTTGTTTATATACTTTCTTCTGTTCCGCAGATAATTCAATTTCCCTTTTCATATATATTTTAGGAGGAAGATCTAAACAATCTTCTTTTAAAACCCTATAAGAAAATGTTTTTAACTGCTCTGATAATTCTTCTAAATTTTTAAAATGACTCACCACTTGAATTTGACGACCATGCATATGAAGAGTTTTCATTTCTGCATAACGATTTCTAAAAGCATAATAAGAAGTAAAATCTAAAAGTTCTTCATTTAAAAATTCACATTGACTATATAAATCTAAAGGATTTTTTGTCACAGGAGAACCCGTTAAGATTCTTCGATAAGTAGCCATTTTAGACATTTCAATTATATTCTTGGTTCTTTTAGCTTTAGGATTTTTAATAGTGGTAGATTCATCAATAGCCATTAAAGTTTTATGAGAAAGCATAAACTTTTTAGCAAAGGCCGTTCCTTTCTGTGTGCTTAAGGCTTCTACATTCATAACTAGAATATGAAGTTCTTCCCCTGTCTTAAATAAATTTCCTAATAATCTAGATTGAGATTTATTAATATTGGATTGCCAAGAAATGGCCACATTTTCTATGTGGTTGGGTAAGTGAGCAGGGATTTCTTGTTTATGCCAAGTTCCCATAACTCCTTTAGGACATATAATAAGAGCCCCATTAATTTTACCTTTATCATAAAGCATAGCTACATTATCAATGAGTACTTTAGTTTTACCTGTACCCATTTCCATAAAATAGCCATAAGTTTCCCTATTCCAGGATTTTTCCAAAGCCGTAAGCTGATGCTTATAAGGCGGTGTCTTAAATTTATATTTCATCTTTCTATTGACTTGTTATATAGGATAGACTATATAGATGTCAAGTATGAAAGACGAAGAAAATAAATTACCAATTGTATATGTAATACAAGAAATTGCAGGCACAAAAGACGGCAAGCCTAAGATTAATATTTTAGGAGCTGCTGAATATGGTACATTTAAATTTTTACTTCCTGAGCTTTCACAAATGATATTTTCTCCAGGTCCATTAATTTTTAAACTTCGAAAAGGTTTAAGAGATTATACAACCAAGGATCATTTATTATTAACAGGAGATCCTGCCATCATTGGGGTGGCATGTTCTATTGTTTCTGATATAACTCATGGTAAATTTAATTTACTCAAATGGGACAAACAGGAAAGAAAATATTATCCGATTCACATCAATTTATTCGAGAAAGGAGAGATAGATGAATCAAATTAATTTCGAAGATGACCAAACGGACATCTTAGATAAAACCGACGATATAGATAAACTTGCAAATAAAATAAAAGAAATGCAGGCTATACAGAAAGACATAGAACAAAACGAAGAATACCTTAAACAGAAGAAAAAAGATTTAGAACAGATTTCTGGAGAAGCTATTCCCACTATGTTATCAGAGATGGGACTATCTTATCTCAAACTCGCTGACGGATCGTCAGTTGAAGTTAAAACAAACTATAGCGCCACTATAACTCTAGCTAATAAAGAGAAGGCGTTTAACTGGCTTCGTGAAAACGGACTGGGAGATATAATAAAGAATGAACTAACTGTATCTTTCGGACGTAACGAAGATAACAAGGCAGCAGAATATGCTGAACTTGCGAAGGGTCAAGGGTATCAACCGACACAAAAGTTGAAGGTTGAGCCCATGACTCTGAAAGCGCTTGTCCGTGAGCGTATCGAGGGAGGGAAACCCCTTCCAACGGAGATTTTCAATGTGTTCATTGGAAATAAAACAACAATAAAAAGGAAACAATAAACATGAAACAAGAAGCACAAGTCGCGAAACGCGAAAATGCAGGAGCATTAGCTACAAATGTATTTGAAGCTGATGCAGGCCAAGGAATTGCGAATATAAAGCAAGAAGATTTAGCTTTACCATTTCTCAAAGTCTTGGGCCAACTATCCCCCGAAGTAAATACGAGGGACGCTAAATATGTCAAAGGTGCACAACCTGGCATGATCATCAATACGGTAACAGCCGAATTGTTTGATGGCGAAAAGGGGATAGAAGTATTGCCCGTCTATTACAAAAGACAGTATATAGAATGGCAAGACAGAGGTGAAAGTAAAGGAGCTCCCGTCAATATTTATGACGCAGGAGACGACATACCTAAAACTACAAGAGACAAAGGTAATAAAGATAGATTAGCTAATGGCAACTATCTTGAAAATACTGTTAGTCATTTTGTAATTTTACTTGGCAAAACTCCTACAACAGCTTTGATTTCTATGAAAGCGACTCAATTAAAAATTAGTCGTAAATGGAACTCAATGATGATGGGAATTAAAATGCAGGGTAAAACAGGTTTGTTTACACCGCCAACATATAGCCACATTTATAAGCTAAGAACTGTACAACAGTCTAATGACAAAGGTACTTGGTTCGGCTGGGATGTGTCAAAGGTTGGACCAATCACTGACAAAGGGATTTATGAAATCGCTAAAGGTTTTTCTAAAAATGTTGCCAAAGGCGCAGTTGTAGCAAAACATGGTGATTCAGAATCTAAAAGCGAAGCACCGTTTTAATAACTTCTTTGTGAAGAAGAAAGAGGCGGGAGCGCGAGAGTTAACCCGCCTCGCGAAACTATTATGAAGAATTTTATTGATTTATTTGCAGGATTAAAACGAGCTCATGGATGTACCTACGTCGAAAAGAAAAGCTCTGATGGAACAAAGGTTAAAGGAAAATCGTTTGTTAAGCGTGAACCTGTCACGGATAAGCTTTGGCAAGATCATTTAAATGGGATTGAACCAAGTCTAGGAATTATTCCTATTGATGAAAACAATCAATGTCGATGGGGATGTATAGATGTTGATAAATATAATTTAAACCACAAAAAAATAATTACTATCATTAACAATCATCAACTTCCTCTTACTTTATGTAGATCAAAAAGTGGAGGAGCACATATATTTTTATTTACAACAGTTCCAATAGAAGCAAAACTGATGAGAGATAAACTAACTTCTATCAGCGCTTTTCTGGGATTTGGTAATGCGGAAGTATTTCCTAAACAAGTAGAATTAAAGTCGGAAGATGATACAGGAAATTTCCTTAATTTACCATATTTTAATTCAACAAAAACGACAAGATATGCCTTTAACTTTAAGGGCGAAGCTATTACACTATCGCAGTTTTTTTTAGCAGTAAAAAGATTAACTCCAGAAGAATTAGAGAAATTAGAATTAAAAAGACCACAATCAGAATTTAGTGATGGTCCTCCTTGCATAGAATCTTTAACACAAAATAAATTAAATGATGGGAGAGATAGAGTTCTTTATCAATACATTCAATACGCAAAAAGAAAATGGCCAGAAGAATGGCAAAAACATATTAATGCATTTAACTATAAATATTTTGATCCCCCATTAGAAGATAAAGTTATTCAAGAAAAAATTAAATACAATTTAAATAGAGAACTAGGTTTTAAATGTCACGAGGAACCTATGTGTGATCATTGTGACAAGAAATTATGCTTAACGAGAAAGTATGGTATCAGAGGTCAATCCTTATTTCCTGATTTGAGTGATCTTCAGAAAATTAATTTGGATGAACCATACTATTACGTTAATGTAGACGGCGAGAGAGTAAGACTCAAAGATACTTCGTATCTTCAAGAGCAGAGGTTATTTCAAAGAGCTGTGATGGAACAGGTTAATAAAGTTCCTCCTAGTCTTCGCAAAAAAGATTTTAATGAGATGGTTAAACTTCTCTTTGCTAATATTGAAATTATCGAACCGCCGCGTGGGTCTTCCAAGGTAGAGCAACTTCTTGACCATCTTGAAGAATATTGTACTGACCGTACAGCAGCAGGCGCTACCAAGGAGGATATGATGTTTGGATTAGTGTGGACCCATGAAGGTACTCATCATTTTATTTTTAGAGAATTTTTTAATAAATATCTAATGAAAAGAAGATGGATAGAAAAATACGACGAAACGCAAATGTTGTTAAGAGATAAATGTGGATGTAATATTAAAAGAGAGATGATTGGAAAAAAACATAAAACAGTTATGACCATAACAGAATTTGAAAAAGCAGAGAATGTCTATCGTCCCAAACAATTTAAACCTAAGGAGGTCTTTTGAAAACAATTGTATTAGGACCCCCAGGAACAGGTAAGACTCATACTTTATTAAATGAAGTAGATAACTGTTTAAAACAAACTGATCCTAATAAGATTGGATATTTTTCTTTTACTCAAAAAGCGGCCTATGAAGCTAGAGATAGAGCCATGGCTAAATTTAATTTATCAGAGGATGATCTTCCTTACTTCAGAACTTTACACTCACTAGCTTTTAGAAAATTAGGAATTAAAAAAGAAAATGTTATGCAACGGAAACATTATGCGGATCTGGGTAACAAAATCAATATGCGGATTGATTATAATGAATATGATGAGGAGCAAACTGGAATTTTTACAACGCATAGTGATTACTTAAGAATCATTCAACTGGCTAAATTAAGAGGGATTACTCCTGAACAACAATATAATTTAAGAGAGCATAGTCAGGATTTATCTGTGCGAGATTTAAAAATTTTAGATAACGAATTAAAAGAATATAAAAAACAATATGGACTCATAGACTTTAATGACATGATTACTCAGTTTATTAAATCAGATGTCTGTCCTAAATTTGACACAGTCTTTATTGATGAAGCCCAGGATCTTTCACGAATGCAATGGGACATGGCAACAGCTTTAATGTTTAATGCTCAAGATTCTTTTATTGCTGGTGATGATGACCAGGCAATATTTAGATGGGCTGGAGCAGATGTAGATAGTTTTATAACTCAAACAGGAAAAATATTAAATCTTACCCAATCATATAGAGTACCCAAAGTCGTGCATGATATGGCTATGGGAATTGTTAAAAGAATTTCTAATAGACTTCATAAAGAATGGGCGCCTAAAAGTAAGAGTGGACAACTTTCTTTTTATCATGATTTTCAAGATGTAGATATGCGAAAAGGAGATTGGTTTGTGCTAGCAAGAACTCGTCACATGTTAAATGATTTAGAAAATGTACTTTACTCTCAAGGATTATATTACAAAAATAAATTTAAAAAAGGTTACGAAAAAGATCTATACGAAGCTGTGATAGACTGGGAAGAATGGAGGAAAAACAAGCACTTAGATCATGAAAAGATAAAACGAATAGCTTCTTATATGACACCAGATCATTATTCAAAAGAAGAATTACAATATTTAAATAAAGAAAAATTTTATAGTATGGAAGAATGCTATCAGCGACATGGATTAAAAACTAAAATAGTTTGGTATGCAGCCTTTGATGCAGCGCCATTAAAACAGATTAAATATATTAGAAAGATGAGAGCGAATGGAGAACAGTTAAATAAACCGCCGCGTATTTTATTATCAACGATTCATGGTGTCAAGGGTGGTGAAGCAGAAAATGTAGTTCTTCTTACAGATTTAAGTAATAACACACAAAAAAGTATGGATCGTTATCCTGATGACGAGAATAGATTATTCTATGTGGGTGCGACAAGAACCAAGGATCATCTTCATATTATCAGGCCAAAAGATATTTATAAATCATTTAGAATATGAGTGTATATAAAAAACAAATCGGTGGATCCCACTACAAGACCATGAAAATTCAGCCCAGTAAATTTATTAATGATAATAAATTGCTTTTTGCAGAAGGAAATGCTATAAAATATATCTGCCGACACGCACATAAAGGAGAGGTACAAGATTTGGAAAAAGCAAAACATTACATTGATATGATTATTGAGAGGGATTATTCCTAATGCAAATTCCTCTATTCAAGCCACAGACAGAGTGGCTCCCGCCAGAGGAGTTTCCAGATTTAACACAAGCTTGTGAAATAGCAATCGACTTAGAAACAAAAGATCCAAATTTAAATATAAGAATGGGATCAGGATCTGTTGTTGGGGTTGGTGAAGTCGTAGGTGTATCTGTAGCTACAGAAGATTTCTGTGCGTATTATCCTATTGCTCATGAAGGTGGTGGGAATATGGATCGCAAGATGGTTTTAAAATGGCTTAAAGATCTGTTGCTTACTCCTTCCGACAAAATTTTTCACAACGCTATGTATGATGTCTGTTGGTTAAGATCATTAGGTTTAAAAATTAATGGAAGAATCATAGACACAATGATTGCTGCAGGTTTAGTAGATGAGAATCGACTACGTTATGATTTAAATGGAGTCTGTAGAGATTATATTAAAAAAGGAAAAGACGAAGCTGCTTTATATGAAGCTGCTAAATCCTGGGGAGTAGACCCTAAAGCTGAAATGTATAAACTACCAGCAATGTACGTCGGGTCTTACGCAGAGCGTGACGCCCAACTCACACTGGAGTTGTGGCAAATACTTAAGAACGAAATTTTAATTCAAGATATTGGAGCCGTATTCAAAATGGAAATGGAATTATTTCCCTGTCTAGTTGATATGAGATTTCTTGGGGTGCGTGTAAATCAAGAACAAGCAGCGATCGAAAAGAAAACATTAGTTGAACAAGAGAAAAAGATGCTCGGTGAGGTGTTAGTAAGTACGGGGATAGAAGTTCAGATTTGGGCTGCAAGATCCATTGCTAAAGTATTTGATAAGCTTGGACTACCTTATGATCGAACGGTTAAGACTGAAGCTCCATCATTTACTAAAAATTTTTTAGCGAATCACCCACACAATGTGGTGAAGTGTATTGCTAAGGCTAGAGAAATTAATAAAGCTCACACAACTTTTATTGATACCATCCTGAAACATAGTCAAAAAGGTAGAATCCATGCGGAAATTAATCAACTTCGATCTGAAGGTGGAGGAACTGTGACGGGAAGATTCAGTATGAATAATCCAAACCTCCAGCAAATTCCTGCACGCAACAAGGAACTTGGCCCACGGATCAGATCATTATTTATTCCTGAAGAAAAATGTAGCTGGGGTTGTTTTGATTATAATCAACAAGAGCCTAGACTCGTTGTACACTATGCATCATTACAAAATTTATATGGGGTAGATGAAGTGGTTGAAGCTTATAAAAATGAAGACGCAGACTTTCATAAGATTGTAGCTGACATGGCCGATATCCCAAGAACTCAAGCCAAGACAATTAACTTAGGATTATTTTATGGAATGGGTAAAAATAAATTACAAGCAGAACTTGGAGTCAGTAAACTTCAGGCTGAAGATTTATTTAGAACCTATCATGCTAAAGTTCCCTTTGTTAAAATGTTAATGGATGCAGTGATGAAGCGAGCTCAAGACTCAGGAAAGATTAGAACCTTACTGGGAAGACTGTGTCGTTTTCCTTTATGGGAACCCAATCAGTTCGGGATTCATAAAGCATTACCTCATGATCAAGCGCTCTTGGAACACGGACCAGGGATCAGAAGAGCATACACTTACAAAGCATTAAATAGATTAATACAAGGATCAGCAGCAGATATGACTAAAAAAGCCATGATTGAGCTACATAAAGAGGGTATTATTCCTCACGTACAGGTACATGATGAGTTGGATATTTCAGTAAAAGATGATAAAGAAGCTAAACAAATAGTACAAATAATGGAATCTTCAGTTGAGCTGGAAGTACCTAATAAGGTAGACTATGAATCAGGCGAAAACTGGGGTAATATAAATTAGGAGGAACTATGGAAACAGTTAAACAAATCTGGAAAGATCACAGAAAAGTGTGTATCGGAGCTGGAGTGGTACTTGTTATTTTAATAATCGCAGCATTATAGGAATTTATGCTAGATGGCTTACTTGAATGCAAACATACCTGCCACGTATGCGCAGGTGAGGAGAGAATATCTCTATGATCTTAAGGAACACCATGGAGAAGTGGAAGACTGCTTACTTTTTGGGTTTGCATCGATTACAGGGCGTCCTATACTCTTTCATGCAATTATGGAAAACGGAGCTATATTCTACCGTTTGCCAATCTCTGCATTCATACAAAAAGGATTTGATGTCAAAGAAGTTCCTAGGATGCGACTTGACGAGCTGGAGCTTTGGAATTGCTTTAGTTACTATCCTAGCGTTACTTCTTTTGATGTCTTGGACGGTCAGTCCTGTAAATTCATAGGAAAAGATAAGAAGTGGTATACAGGAGCGTACCTTTTTACGGTTGACTGGGGCCATCCAGAGAGTAATATAGTCGACACGGATCATTCCGAAATACCGCAAGAACATAAGTGCGCACACATACTAGCCCTGGAGAACGGGAACTATGCAGCTCAACCAAACAATAGACTCATATGGAGTATTCCTTCATTCACTGTAAGGGATGATATTCCATACGACTGGAAGACTCAGACCAGTGAATGGAACGTAGAAGATGATAGTAAATGGAGAACTGAAGACAGTGATAAGTTCTTTTATGATATTGAAGAAGTAAAAAATGACAAAATGTGAAGAATGTAAATGTGATTGCCACTGTAATGTAAGTGGACATTCAGACTTATACGGGGTTTGCCCTTGTACGGAGTGTAAACATGTGGAGTGTGAAGCGTGCCAGTAGACGAAACAAAATGCTGCAATACGCATACCAAAGAAAAAGAAAAATCAGGTACATGTTGTCAGCTAAACGAAGACAAAGATCGCGCCGAACAACAAACGTATGAGTACACAATAAAAACGAAGGAAAAAAATGAATAAATTATTTCTGATGTTAGCATTACTATTTGCTTTGAGCTCTTGCTCAGTAGGTAAAAAATGCACCTATACTCAAGAAGGAACGAAGATCTCCTCTTGGTTCTGGGTATTTTCTGGTGATAAACCAGCAGATATAGATAAAAACAATTGTAATTAAATGAACGAAAAATTAATTACGGCACTGCTCGCTATTCTATTAGCGCTCGGGGGATGGACTTTGCAAAGAACATTCTCTCTTTCTCAAGATATGGTTTTAATAAAAACTAAAGTGGAGATGATAGAAAATGAGATATCAAAGTTTAAAAATTCTAAAGGCAAGAAAAATCGCAAGAAGAAAAAGAAACAGAGCGACTAGATGGATGCAGTATTTCATATCGTCTATCATTATCTTATTAATCGTAGTGTTTGCCGCTACTTCAGCTGAAGCTAAAAACGAATACCTCGGCCAAAACTGGCGTGACTGTTATGCGGGTGATATAACTCCTTGGGTTGAATATAGACAAGGCGGAATGGACTACATCGACAGAGGTTCCAGCTCTCATGAAGATCATGAGTACCGAATAGGAATAAACTTTCGTTATAAATTTGGAAATACCTGCGATAAAAAATTTAAAAAAGCACAAGAAGACAGGTATGAACTTAGACATCAAATAGAACTTCTTAAGATTTGTAGAAAATATAAACATGTAGAGATGGGTCCTGAGCTAGAACTCGTCGCTAAAAAATGTAGAGATATGAAATTCCTGAAGAAGGAGGATAAAAGAGAACGAACAGATGATGATCTTTTTGATGCGATCATGAAACAAGAACACAAAAAACAAATGGAGCTAAAGAAAAATGGACTTACAAAAGAATAAACTCATTGTTAT
>VTLG01004585.1_pt1 | contig 17691 bp, 17 predicted proteins | sample 4694571 | NCBI WGS metagenome assembly VTLG01 (sample SAMN12604809, study PRJNA352737) | marine metagenome | biome: ENVO:00000447; feature: ENVO:00000209|ENVO:00000569|ENVO:01000036; material: ENVO:00002151; isolation source: viral sequences binned using virsorter ... | reverse complement strand
ATAGATGTACCACGAGGAAGGATAATACCCCCGTAGACACTATTCATCTTATAGAGAGCATTATCGTCTGTACTTAAGTCAAAATTAGTTGTAAGAGACCATGCAGGGAAATTATCTGACGTAGTACCATCTCTTAGTTTATAATTATCAGCACCATCTGGAATCCATCCAGGCCTATTATCTACAATATGTTCACCTGGATAAAGAAGAATGGTAGTCTTACCAAATCTATCATTATCTAAACCTTTCTGATATGAAAACCTAGACGCTTCAACAAGAGCCCTTTGAATGGTCTTAAATGGACGAGTTAATGAATTTCCTTGATTCTCAATACTGTCTGTCGCATCCAAATCATTCGGATTAACATACAGAATATTACCACGAACATTCTTCAGGAAATTATCTAGACGACTGAGAGGCATCTTATTTGCACGGTAGTTCTATTATGATTTATTTATCATCCAAAGGATTGGTATATGAGAGCATATCGTCTGGACAATTTTCACGTACAAAATGCAACACATTCATAAACTCTTCAACCGTTTCACACTCTACTGTTCTTGCCTCTCCTTCATCAGAATATAGGTGTACTTTTCGTTGAATGGTATCTACAACACAACGAGAAAGGTAATCATCTTCCATTGTAAACCTTATATAGGTCTAGGTATTATATCACACCTAATCCTTAATGTCAAGCAAGTCACCAACGATCATATAATAACAGTCTACGGGAATTCCTTGACTCTGCAAATGAACCTCAAGTCCCTGCACTCTTTTTACCACAAGATTTTGTTTTGCTCCTACTTCTGTAAGATGCACTGTGACTGTCGAGAGATCAACCAACTTTTCCCATTCTTCTGGAAGATTAATTAGTTTCTTTTTGGTTCTACCATGTAATGTTAAAGAGTCACTCATTCTACAATATCCTCAATAGTTTGATTGTTTATATATCCCCTTAAACTTTCAAGTCGTGTTATTTTATTATTTAAATCTCCTATGGCAGTTCTATTACCCCATATTCTCATACATAAGTCATTTCTTTCCCCACGTAAAGCATTGGTTGCATCGACTAATAAATTATTTCTACCATCCTCATCAGTAAAAGAAGCTTCTTTTGTGGTCATTATTCCAATAGCATTATTAATTGGATTATCGACAGTGGAATCACATGCAGATAATGTTTCAAGTAAAGCACCTAATGCATTAGAATCTACACTACCCGTAGGATCACCAGCTGAAACACGATTAGTCTGATAGATAGGAGCAGTTTGGAAACCTACCTTCCAATAAGATTTATCTGCACCCACAGTAGGAGCAACCACCTTAGTTAAAATTCTATAATTAGTAGGATCCATTGGCATGTCATAACCCTCCAGTGCAGGATCCCAACTTTGAGAACCCTTAGGATCTCCTGAATTATCTAATTCAATTCTACCTCCAATTCCAAGATTAGCAGTTTGCATTATTCCAACAGTTTGAGGATCGTTAGGATTAGGCCAATAACTTGGATCCTCATGTAATATAAATCCATATCTAAATCTTCCACTCTGTATACTTTTAAGTGTGAAAGTTAAATCATTAGCAGTAGTACCTGCCCCCATCCCAATTGAAGTTCCAGCAATTGTAATCTGTTCTCCCTTTGAATAACCCAATCCACCCATACCAATAATATCAGGGGCAACACCACCCGTAATGGTGGATATTCCTGTCGTAGCAATTCCCCCACTAGCATTAGTAAACACAGAGAATGTCGCACCTTCTCCACTAAAATTAGAAGTACTAGGAACAGCATGATATTTTTGATTTGCTTTATATACCTCTCCATTAGAAGTTACATCACTAATAACTCCTACAGGGCCTGTAGTGGGATTATCAAGAACACTGAATGATATTGATTCAAAAGCCGATACACCAGCACCTGCAACAGGATCCACAGTCAGAATATTAACATTAGAAACATTTGTAGTTACAACACCAGCAGCACCAGTTGTGGGAATCTGAGTAAGATCAGCAGTTCCTGTACTAATACCAATAATTTTAGTAGTAGTGCTGAAAACTCCCTCTTTATCACATGTTACAATTTGACCAGTTTTGTATATGGGAGATTCTCCTGGATCTTGACCAGTGGACCCTACAGGACTCATTACTGTTAAGAGATTGGATCCTGCATTAACAGTTCCAATAAAACTTGTTACAAACGTGTCCCCAATATCTTTTTGATATGGATCAAGATAATATTTTAATCCATAATAATTCTTAGGTGCAAATCCAAATCTAAATGTGTCTGCATCATGGGTAAATGAGTTAGTAGTACCTTGTTCCGCACCAGTGACAGCATTTGTAGGTGAAGTCGTTAATATTCCACTAGAGGGATCGATGTAATAGAAAAAAGTGCTTCCCAATCCTACTACATTTCCACCTGGATTATCTTTTGCTATTTGAGCCATTATACCTGTATAACCATTCTCATTTAATGCCACAGCTTGGAATGTGAGTTGGTTAGGAGTAGGTGCTTTATTCCAATTAGTAGCCATCCAAAATAAATCAGATCTACATGAATTTACTCCTGAAAATCTAACATTATATGCATCCTTTACATCATCAATTGCTCTATTTACAATCTGTATTTCTCCAAATAATTCACTATCTAATTTAAAAATAGCATTATCCCAATCTGATTTATCATTATCTAATACGACAACCTCATCTTGAAAAAACTTAACTTGAGTATATCCATCATCAAGACTTTCAAAAATCTTCTGCTGCATTTCAGTTGTTAATGACATTATGCCTCCTCCTTATCATAAGTATAACCAGCAATTGAATGACCTGATTGATCGCCTGGATAATCTGCTGGAGATTCTCCATCATATTCAACATGCAATTCTGGACCAATTCTATTGCCCCATACCTGATAAAAACATTCTACTTGTGTCAAATGATCCGAAGAAAGAATAATTTTATTATCTCTAATCTCTTTTACATATAAAGACAAATCAGGTTTTCCGCACGGTGTAAGATTTACTGTAATTGTATCATAGTCTACCAGTCCTTGCCAATACTCTGGTATATCAATGATATGCGTACCCTTCAATTTACCTCTTATATAGATGGCAGATTCTGGACCTTCTACACAAATATGTCTTACTCTCTTTCCTTTCCTTGTGGGATGTTCAATATCAAATCCCTTATCCTTTAATGCTTTTCCTGTAAAAATTTTACCTTTAACAAGAGGAGTTACAGTAACTCCATTTATTTTTCGGGTTTTATTATCAATAGTTACCGCATTATTAACATTGACTCCAGTATGAGTTTCTGCACCAGTATCAACTTCAGCACCATTTCTTGTCGTTGCTCCTGCATGATTTTTAACACCAGCAGAATTTCTAATCGGAGATATAATGTTTATAGAAGTAGTCTCTATAATATTAATCGTTGTAGTGAAGAGAGACATTCCCACAGGGCCCGTAGGATCCCCAATCATCACATCTATGGGTGTGGGAGGGACAATACTGGCTCTATTAGATACCTTAAAAATGGATCCAGTAATTGCTTTAGGGTTACTTTTGGGATTTTGACGAGCAACCATTAAAGTTGCCTCACCAGGAATAGGATATGCTAAAGGACTACCTATTAAAACAACTCCATTGGCAAAAATAGATCCTGGAATTGATGCAGGGCCTATTCCTAAAGAAATAGGATCTCTAATTCCTGGAGCATAAACGCCTAACGCCTCTCCTCCGATAGAACTACAAACATGCAGTTGACTTCCAACGTGGATATCTTGAACTTCCATTTAGTTATTACCTCCTTTTAAAACCATGTCTCAAAGAAACGTATAACTTGTCTTGCCCATTGAGGTCTCGTCTTTGCTCCAGGAGCAGTAGAGGCAACCGTAGCACCTGTAGGATCTCCTTTAGTATCACTCCCTTCCTCTACATGGTATGTTCCTGCCTCTATATGAACAAGTTCTGTTCCTGTAATATTTACTTCCACAGGAGCAACTATTTGAATATCCTTATCTGCATCTATCTCCACCCTATCAGAATGTGTTCTAAATTTTCCATTTGCAAATACACTCACATGTCCTGTCTCTTTCTGATCACCATTAGATAGTATTTCAATATTCTGTGCCAAAAGTTTTATAGATCCATTAGGAGCAGCAAGTACAATATCACCATTTTCCGCAGACCACACTCCACCTACACCTGCATACTTACCTGTTTTTCCAGCTGGAAGTTCTCCGCAAGCAATTTCAAATACACCAGGACATTCACACTTAATACCATTTGCTAAAGGGCCTGTCAGAAATAATTCAATAGATTGAGCATAATTTACTCCATGATTAGGAAAAACACGACGAAGGGCAGCAGCAATCTTTGCCCCATTAGCATTCTCATAACTCAGATATAATCCACCTTCAGTGTTATTGACCTCCATATGGAGGGCGGTATTTGGTTCAGACATTATGACACCTTCCCAACACAATCAATAACTTGAATGACATTAGTGCCTTTAGGAACATCTATCTCTTCAGGTTTATGGAATTTCATAATAGGTTTCAGAATAGCATTATAACCTGTTTCAGTATTTATAGAGATTTCAGGAAGCTCTGTAAATCCTGACCCACAATCAGTAACTACAATTCTCCTAATTTCACCATCTACACACTCTTCAATCTTTGCTTTTGCTCCATTAGAAGGTTCGATATTCACAGTATCTTTACAACAATCAAATCCAAAACCAGGATTCTCTATAATAATTTCATCAAGACATACAATAACAGGGTAGGTATCCGTTTTAATGCAAGGATCCTTTGGACATCCTGGTGCAGTAAGAGAAACATTTAAATTTCCATCACAATTACCCCAATTTTCATCATCTAGTTTAACCTGCATACATGCATCTACTTTGAGATCAGGATTTTTCTCTAAAAATGCTCTTATATCACAATCCGTAAATCCTAAAAGTAAAGCTTTATTATAATCATCACAACTAAACCATTCATCCTCTACTATAATATCCTCATCAGTTACATTATATGCTTTTATACTATAATAAGTATCATATCCATAAATTATATCTGTAAAATCAAGGACTCCATACTGATCCAATGATGTTTTTATAATACTTCCATAAGGATCTTTCAACACCCATGCAACGGCAGCAGGGTTTGTTTCAAAAGGACGCACAACTCCATCTCTATGGATATAGTTTTCAATTTCAACTTTGATTTCGTGAATCTGAGGTTCTAAACTCGCAGTGGTAAAATTAAACTTAAGTTCTCGATTATGACCAGCATAAGGTTGTGTTGACCCTAAACGTTGACCATCCATATAAATGGTTCCTACATTATCTGCTTGCATCTCAAAAGTATAAATGCCTGAAACAAAAGTAGCAACTCTCCATGTAGCAGTCATTGTTCCATACACCCCATATTGAGGATCAGTGGTTGCAGGATAAACTCCATATGTTTTTAAAAATTGTGACCAACCATCATAAGCAGTTAAAACCCAACTAGTTGGAGGTAAAACATCAGCAGTTCTTACCCACGGTATTTGATCATCAAAAGGATCCGATATCTCAGAACGTTTTCTTTCATTTCCTATTCTATACAAAATATTATTATTTACAACTTGAATATCCTCTCCAAAATTTTCCTGATTAAGTTCTCCTAAAAACTCACCAGCAGCATAAAACTTCCACTGTGCTATTCTTGCGGTTACATCAGGACTAGTTGAATCAATTCTCTGCACTCCGTAAGCCTCATCCATAGTATAATCAGGAGGCCATTGCCATTTTCCATCAGGAGCAAAACTATCTATTAATGTTGCCCTTTGAAAATTAAAAGTTGTAGATTTTTTCCCTGTCTTAGGAGAAATAGGGAAATTAGTCATATCTCTTGGAATATAAGTGCTTATTCCTGTTACCTGAGATCCTGGTAATTTGGTCGCATCAAAACTATCATCAATATAAACTTTTGGTTTACCAGGAAGTTGTACCCAATCTCCTTTAGATAAGTTAATTATATCTCCTTCATCATAAGGGACATCCCAATCAAGATTTTTTCTTCTAACTATAGTTTGACACCTAGTTGCCCATGTTCTACCATCTCCACCTTTAGATCCATCAGGTGCAGGAAGATATCCAAATCCTGCATCGTTCATAAAGACCTTAGTTATTCCTATTCGACTAGCACGTACAATAGGTTTAGACAATCTAGAAGTAAGAGTAACAATATCTCCCACTTGATAATTAGATCCTTTATTATTAATAGAAATCCCTTCAATAGAACCCCCATTAGTTCTTACCACTTCTAACATTAATCCTGTTCCATTACCACCTTTGGTAGGAACATTTGCCATACATTCATTATATCCAGTTCCACCAATAAGATTCGTAAGAGAAACTACACCACCATTAGGGTTAACAGTATCCACTTGCACCGTAGCATCTCTTCCTCTTTCATCATCTTCTTTCTTTTCAGGAGTGATGACATTAATTACTCCTCCCATCTTAGAATGATTTTGGCAATAATAGTATAATCTATCAGGAGTATTATTATTCACTACAATACGAGAGTAAGCTGTATCAGTAGCAGATACTCCTAATCCAGGAATTCCATCAATTGTCACTCCTCTAGTATATTCCTTCCCACCTGATACCCATGTACCATCTTTTGTTTCAGAAAATCTTAAAGGATGACCACTATTAGAAACATCTTCCTGATTTAAAATATAAGTATTACCTCTCTCAAATGTAAGAGTCCTTTGTTGTTTCTCATCAATAAAATATCGATTACCAACTGCTACAGCATTGACTGTTACATAATGAGTAATTCCTATTCCTGCAGTTGTACCCTGACCACCATCACCAGGATAAGTAGGATCAATTAAATCAGTAACAATTCCCGTTAATCCTCCCGTAGTAGCAACTCCAACCGTACCAATCCCTGTTACAGGCCCTATAATAACTGTTCCCGTACCATTATTACCATTCCCACACCCATCATCAATCTGAACTAGAGGAACATCAGTATATTCTCCACTATTTGTAATATCTACTCCTATAATATCTCCTGCAGCACTTACAACAGCATTTCCAGTTGCTTGAACAATCTCCCCACCACCAAAGAACGTAATTTGGGGAACGCCACATAAATCAAATCCCCCATCACACTCTCCATCAAATATAGTATCCGTAAGATCAGGAAAATCTATTTTAAATTCATAATCCAAAATATCTTTAGGAATATTTTGCACATCCTCAAATTTTCTTCCTACTTCTTTTGCTTTCTCAAATATATCATCCAGATTTAATTTATTTTTATTATACGTAGGACCACCAGCAATACTCCATTCATAACCGCCATCATCTGTCTTACAATAATCAAATTCACATTCTAAAATTGCTAAGAGATTTGATAAAGTATCACCGATTGAAGAAACCAGATCAATTACACTACCAACTAAATTAGATACTCTCTCAAATGCAGCGATAATGCCCTTCAATATTCCATTTACGAGTGTAGATATTTGACCTAATATTTGTCCAATAAATCCACCAATAAAATTTTCTGCTATACATTTTCCTGTGTTTACAATCTTCTTCAAAAATGCTTCAAGTGCTCCCACTATCAGATCCTCTAACACATCCATTATTAACTGAAAAGCACAAGCAATTTTTTTCATTGCTTCCGACCAAAAACTATTAGTTACATACCTACCCGAAGCAGGAACAGTTCCTTTAGCTAAATTCGCAGTAGCATTCACTCTCTCCATAAATTTTCTCTGCACCCGCAACATGATGCTTTTAACAAAATCTGCTATCAGTTTAGCTGTAGATCTAAGATTTGCTTGATATATTGCTACGGTATTATTAAAGTTTTGAAGACTAACATCATTCTGTCTTAAAGCAGTCCAAAAATCTGTCGTATCATTAGGATCTCCCGCTATACCTTTTTTGGCATTATCGATAGCCGTTTGAATATCCCGTAAGGGTTTAGTTAACTCCTGTATTTTTTGATCAAGTTCCTTTGACCATTTAATTTCATACCCTATATGTTCAGTTGCTGCTTTTCCTTTAGCACTGTCGCACCATGTATCTACAATAATTTTCTTTCTTACATACTTTTCATCTATTTCTGCCTCTACTTGAGTATTGAATACTTCTGCACACTCCGCAATCTTACCCTTCCTCCACATGGTGTCAGGAACCAACATAATATTGGATCCTGGTTCAAATCCACTATTTTCCGTGGCAACATCACATTTAGTATTGGGAAGAACCCTATCAATAAACCATTGATTATCTTCCTCATAAACATATACCCACTGATTTCTTAATAAAGTAGGGTCTCCTGAAGAAGTGGCAGGACTACCTGAACTAATTCTATTATAAGCAAATGGTAGTTGTGACTCTTCCGCAGGTTTAATATGATCGTGCTCTCCTTTTATTCTAATCTTATAACGAGGAAGATTATACTTATTTCCTTTCTCCTTTTTCTTTTGTTTAAGAGTGGCAACGTAATATTTTAAACTTCCAATCTGAGCCAAGTAGTATTCTCTACTACGCTCTAATCGCAGTTGTCTTCTTTTAGGTCCACTTAATCTTCCCATAGATACTAATCGTCGTATACCTTACATTCATCCGCATCTGGATGATTATCACAATAAATTTCTAAATGACTATCCTCATGCCGTGTATGGTAATCATTAATCTTACCTTCATTCGCATCTACTTTGTCATCCTTATGATACACATCATAATCAGCATGGACATTCTGTAAATCCTCTTTGGTATATTCATGCATACCATGATTGGTATGCTCCTTACCATCTTTAGGATCAATGTAAACTTCGTGATCTAGATCGTGTTTAATAGTCATGTTTAAACTCCAAAAGAACCTCGTACCAAATGCAGACCAGTAAATGAATTACCAACATCACCATGATGGCATAAATCTGCTATCATATATATGCCACTTTTTCTCTTATTACTTCCCACTTGTGTGGTTTTAGTAGAAGGTTCAGGAAACTCACAAAAAATTAAGTCTCCAGCATTTAAACTAAGATCGCATTCAACAACAATCTCAGCAGTCATGTTCATTTTTTGAAGGTAATTCTGGTGCGTTTGTTCAAATATATCTTCTACATTATAGTTGATTTCGTCTGTTTTTTCAACCTGGTTCTCTATATTATCTAATGCTTTGATAGTTTGTCCTGCTGTTTGTGAGGTTTTCCTCAATCTTGTAGTCAAAGGATTACCATCAACATCACAAAAATCTGGATTAAAAATAGGTATGTTTTTTCCTGGCATGATACCATTTCCTTTACCTTTTGATGATAATGCTGTTGTTGTATAATCTTTAGTTACAGGATTAAAAGTTTCTAATGCTGTTGAATATGCCCCATTTGTAAATTGATCTAATCCACTCACACTTCGAGTCATATTAGACCATAAAATTTTACCATCAAAACCAGGAGCTATATCATCATCGGCTTTACTATTTTCAATATATCTCATAATAGTTTTACCAGTAATATCAAAAAGTTTATCTAATGATCTAAACTGATAACCAGTTGCAGTCTGAAAGAAAAGATAACCAGCCGTATTTCCTTTTGCTGTTTTACCTTTAGAAGTTTGTATATTAGGGATACTTAATTGCTGAAGATATAAAAGAAAATCAAATGGACTCATCAGTTTCTTATCCTCATCAAGAGGTGCAAAACCATTATAATCATCTAATGTTTCATCAGTATTCATTGACTGCCATTTAGGAGACTTTAAGTTTTCTTTTACAACAGTTCTTGCAATATCTGACATTTTTCCACTATAAAGATTTCTACATCTATTATCAATTAATGTATTATCATATGCTTCTTTTGATACCGCAGTCAACATATAATTTTCATTTTTAAATGATTGATATCCACCAATAATCTTATCAACTCTTAAATCATTCTCTTGTGTAAGATTAATTTTATTACCTTTTTCATCCTCCATATTAAACAAAATGGTTTCAGTTGATTGACCAAAACCAGCATCTAATAATGCCACACCCGCACCCGATCCATCATCTGCTGGTACAGTATTACCTGTATCATTGATAAACGCAGTGATCTCTACATGAGGCATAAAAACACTTTCTCGATATTGAAGTATCGAAGTTCCTGCTCGAAGATCTACTGTCTTACCATCAACATTAGACTTTATCTCAAACTTATTAAATTGTAAGGAATTAGCGGTCATGATTCTACTGGTTGGATAAGATTATTGGTAATCTCAAAATTTTGAGCATAATCTGCATATTGATCAATACCTGATACATCAACTGCACCATCACCTAAAATCAAATCTGCTAACTTACCACCTGCCCAATCACCAAAATAAGCACCTGCCACACCAGTTAAGAATCCAAAAGGCCCTCCAAGACCAGCACCCAGAGCACCAAATAAACCAGCACCAATCGCTCTAAATGCAGAATGTCCTAAAGGTTCTTTAAATACAAAATAATTTAATAAAAAATCTGCTACAGCACCAATTATTGGAATTTTTTGGAGAACAGGACTAATGAATCTTTTACTGAATTGCAATAAACTTTTCGTACCTGTCTTACCCAAGACAGCAACAAGACCTTTTCTTGCTGTATTAGTAAATGCAGATCGGGCAAATTTTCCACCTAGATTGTTAACTGCTTGATTACCAAATCTTTTACGAGCTGCATCTATGCCATGTCTTTTAATATAACGTCTAATTGCATCATTTCCCTGAGTATTTACTAATTGTCGTTTATTAAATCCAGTTCTACTTGATCCCATGTCTTTTCCCACTCTCCTCATTCCCCGTGCTCTAAGGATGGCAGGAAGGGCTCTCAAACCTATCAGTGCAGCGATCACCCCTCCATTTATGACCATCTTAAAATCTTCTAAAAACTTGTCAACATCTTCTTGTTTTACACCTGTGATGTCCTCAAATTTTTTCATAAAATCATCATATCCTTTGACAGTCGAATCAACGAAATTAGTAAGAGATCCTACCATGCTCTCAAAAATGCCAATACCCTTACCGATACCCTCTATAAGTTTTGCAACTCCCATTAATCCCTTTTCCGCATCATAAATTTTATTGAAAAGCATTCCTCCACCTAAGTAAAGGAAAAAATTACCAATAGAACTAAAAATATCTTGGAAAGGATTAGCAATTTTAAATGAAGGTAAAGAAAACTTAGATTCTTTTTTCTTTTCTAAATTTTCTTCTCTTAATCTTTTTTTCTCCTCCTGTCGTTGCCTCCTTTTCATTATAAAAGAAGACCTATTACGTTTGAAATCCAGTGTTAAAAATTTTCTTATTGAGTCTAATTTCTCCGAAGTAGAGGAACTCTTACTTAAAGAAGTTATAGAATCAGCAGAAATAGTTTTCTTTGATGCTTTTATTGCAGAAGGTAAAAGTGCAGTTGCCATTATACCATATCCTCAATACCCATCAACATTAAAGTATGTTGTCTCGAATTAGCATTACTTGAAATTTGGAATGTTGGAATTGTACTCCCCTCTCTTACACTTTTGTTTGGTTTTTCTTTTCTGATAGGAGGTAATACAACAGTGTTACTCATTTTTATAGTAGATGGAGGAGTAATATTACCACCACTTACTCCCTTCACCTTTGGAACCATAATAGGAGTTTTACTTATCCTACCCTCACCTTTAGGAATTACAACCTCACCAGGAGTGAGCATTGAAGGAACTGAATCTTCATTTCCACTTCCAGCAACTGTTCCACCTTGATTATACCTATTAAACCCACCACCTAAAGGATCATTCCTTAATTGGAGCATATCAGTGGGAGTTTTTAAATTATTAGTGCTTCCAGGCCCACCAGCATCTGGTAGTCTTGTTGACTGTGATAATACAGCTGCATCACCAGGATCCATTCCTTCTTCTATAAGTTTATTTGTTTTTGTTACTTCCTCTTCTGCTAAATTTTCACTCACCTTATCCTTACCCAACATCTTACCAATAGCACCAACACCCAATCCTAATAATCCCAATCCTGCCAGTTTAAGAAAAAGTGGACTTGATAAAACTGCAGCAAGTGTAGGAAGTGCCTTCGTTAAAATTCCAACAGCTCCTGCTACAAAACCTCCTATAGGTGTAAAGAATAATGCAAAACCTGCTAATAAAGAAGGCCACCAAAAATTCAAAAATCGACCTATTCTTTCTATTTTTTCTTGATTCTCTTTTTCTCCAAACCAATTTAATGCTGAATTAAATAATGCACCTATAACAGTAAACTTAAGAAAATCTGCTATTCTCTCCCACACGTCCCTGAAAGGAGCAACTAATGTACCCACTACTTTTTTACCTGCACTTGCAGCCGCTCCTACTCCACTCTTTAAAGATTCTATTAATTTTTCTCTTTTCTCTCTTTTTTGTCTTTCTCTCTCTTTTCTATCTGCCTCTGCTTCTTTCTTTTCTAATTTATTATCCTTTTTAAGAACATTTAATATTGCATCTAATTGAGCACTAGTCTTTTCGTGCTCCCCTTTATGAAGTTTGAGGAAAGTGGCTAAATTATTTTTTGGTTTTGATATCTTAGCATTAGAAGTACCTCCAGTCTCACCTCGGACTTCAGCGATTATAGCATCTGCTCTAGTTATTAACTCCTTAACCATTTTGTTGCTGTTGTTTTAGTTTTTCTTCTTCAAGATGTGCTCGAAGTAGTTCAACATAAATGTCTCTCTCCCAAGGGATCAAGTTTTCAATCTCAGTTAATGAATATTTATGATACTGAATCAAAGAAAAATTCAGTTTATAGTAACTCTCTAGATCCATATGGACTAGAGCTAACCGAAAAAACTAGATAATCCCTCCATTACAACTTCACTTTCTACATTTGTATTAGGGTTAGTAATCTTAACCTTATGTGAAAGTTTAGGCATTGTCTCAAAGAACTTTTCAATTTCTTTGAATTGAGATGAATTCATTGATTCTAAGAAAGTAGTAATTTCCTTCTTAGTACAATCTGCAGCTGCCCATACTTCCTCCTCATTATAAATTTTATCAATACATGTTGCAATCAATTCAAATGATTGATCCATTACATTCTCTTCCTTAAAATCAAAATTATTTTTAATAAACTCAGAAAGAGATGGGTACTTCATTTCCATCATTAAAGATGAATCTAATTTAATCTTATTAGTGTGTCCTTCAGTTCTTTGAATTTTAACCTCATCAATATTGATAGTCACAGGAACCTGTGTTTTACCATCATCAGGACAAATAAGATTAACCTCAATATCTTCTCCTACCGACTTACCCCGAATATTCAAAAACAAATATTCAATATCAAAAGTAGGAAGTGTCTCTACTTTGATTCCTCTTGTTTTGATACAAGATTTAATTACATTTTTAATTGCAGTTGTTATTTCTTTTGTATCTTCACTTTCTAAGGCAAGAACTAAAAGTTTTTCTTCTTTAACTAAAAATGGTCGATAATGAATGGGTTTTCTAGTCGATGGTAATTCCAACTCATACGTCGGTGTCGCAATCTTTGGTAATGGCATAATATCTTACAAAGAGTTCAGTGTGTTTTATTTAGTGTAGTTGTTAAACATTTAAAGTTATACCTGTAGGAGGGTTATTTACAGGAAGTGGGCCCATAATAGGATCACCATCAGGAAAATAAGGCAGTCCAATCTCAGGAATATTATTCTGAGCTCCTACCAAATAACGAGAGAAGTTAAAATTAACTGTACACTTCAATAACTGAGATGCCTCATAAGTAACAGGCATAGAGTTGATGCTAAGTGGATATGCTTTTAAGAATCTATATTCCAATACTTTATTATAATCCTTCTCAAATTTTTTAATGTAAATAGATGTCTGATATAAGGTAGGAAAATTTACTCTATAAAAATAATTATCTGCAGTGCTATTTTGTTCATTTACAATATAACCAATCCACTTCTCAAAGAAATTAATAATTTTATAATCATGATCCACATAAAATGTAAATGAAGATGTTGTATCATACTGTCTTCTATATGCATGTCTTTCTGTTACCCCTGTATGATCATTAACAATTTCACTAGTTGCCAATGATGTACCAGGTAATGCAGCTTCTGCACAAGATAATGACCACATTCTATCATCTTGTACTTCTCCCGTGGGTAAAAGAGATCTTACTGCAGAAGGAGGATAGAACCAACATTGAAAATGCGAAGTAAGTGCAGGATTTAAAATAGATGCTTTTAAATCTGATAATACTTTCTTTTGCGGTCTTGGAGTGACCATATTCCTATAAATACTACTACTGATATATTATGTATAATGGGAGAAAGTAAAAAAAGTTTATTCCGACCAACAGATCCCAAAAAATACATGGGAAACCCAAATAGAATTATATGTCGAAGCACTTGGGAAAATGAATTTTGTCACTACTGCGATACTAATGATAATATCCTAGAATGGGCAAGTGAAGAGTTTTCTATACCTTACCTTTCTCCTGTTGATAATCGAGTTCATAAGTATTTTCCAGACTTTCTTATTCGAGTCAAAGAACATACAGGTAAAACTAAAACATACGTGATTGAGGTAAAACCTAAGAAACAAACTCGACCTCCTAAAAAAAGAAAAAAGGTGACCAAATCCTATCTCTATGAATGTCAAACCTATGCTGTCAACACAGCTAAATGGAAAATGGCAAAAGAATTCTGTGATGATAGAAAATGGGAATTTAAAATTATTACTGAAAAAGAACTAGGAATATATCATGGAAGATGAATTAGAAGGTTACTTTGAACAATATGAACAACAGGTAGGTGATAACAGAATTGCACCTATCATGGATGAATTGAAAGAACTAACTGATCCTGAAGAGAAGATGCTTCTGATCATGGATACATTAAAAGATGTAGAAGTAGTTCCTGATGTAGGACAATATTATACTTTTCTATACACTGCTAAAACTCCCAGAATGCAATATGATCAACATCCCCTCGTTGCTGTAACTGACATCCAAAGATGGGGATTCAGAGGTATCAACTATCACTGGGGGAAATTTAGAAACTACACATGGGAAGAGATTGGAGGAGTCCTCTATGTGGTTAGACCCAGTGAAATAAATGACTTACGTAATGTCTCCTATGCTTATTTCCTCACCACCCTATAAATAAAGAAAAAAAGATAAATGGCCGATCCCATTACAGTCAAAACTGCACCAATAATGATTAAATGGGGTAAAAATACCATTTTAGATTGGAGTGACGACGTAACATATTATTATAAAGAAGAAATGGTAGCAAGTGGAAAAAAAGGAAATAGAACATTTGCGATAACCATATTAAGAAGCGATACCCCAGATTTTAGTGTTTCAACAGAAATTGGAACAAGAGATAAAATCACAGGAGCTATTAATTTAACAAATGGAGCACCAGTAGAAAAAAAATATTTAAAAACACTTACTAGAAAATTAAAAGGTAATGCTGAAGCATTGAAGCAACTATTTTCCAAATATGATACCCTTAGTAGTAAAGAAGAAACAAAATTAAAGGATATTACAGGAACAAAAAATGAGTCTAGTATTGGTACTCAAGTAGGTGGAGACGTACTAACGACTGCTCTTAATGATATTAAAAAAGAACCTTATCAGTACACTTATTCAACAATTGATATAGAAATTAAAGGTGATAGAAGAAAATCTTATGGGAATTATTATTATCCAGAAGATTTAAGTAGTAATAAACAAGATAGAGTTAGATTCACTCAAAAATACAGTGAAGGAACTAAAATAGAAGCTACTATTGATTCAGGAGTTAAACAATTTCAAAGGAAAAAAACAAAGATAAACGGTTCAGTAACTCTTCCCATTGTCACAGGAATTGAAGATACGAATAGAGTAGATTGGCAAGGAGCAACTCTTAACCCCATTCAGGCACTGGGTGCATCAGGAGCACTAGGAGTATTCCAAGGTGTAGCAGAAGGTCAAGGTATTACTGATGTTTTTGGAAATGCTGCTGGAGCAGTAAGAGATGCATCAATGAAAATGGCAGCAGGAGCAGGAAGTGATATCCGAAACGCAATTAATGTTTATCTTGCACAAAGAGCAGTCGGTGCTCAAGGTCTACTCTCAAGGGCCACAGGGGCAGTTCTTAACCCCAACTTAGAAATGCTTTTTGGTGGGCCTTCATTGAGAAATTTCGCATTTACATTTACCTTATCTCCCAGAGATGCAGATGAAGCAGATCAAGTAAGAAAAATTATTAGATTCTTTAAACAAGGTATGTCAGTTAAAACAACAGCATCGAATGTTTTCCTTAAAGCACCTAATGTTTTTGATATACAATATCAAACCTTTAATACTCAAGGACAAGAAATAGTACATCCATCCATCAATATAATTAAAACATGTGCTCTTTTGAGTTGTAATATTCAATATACTCCTAATAACACTTATATGACTTATGAGGATCCATTCCGAACAATGACTGCATATCAAATGACTCTAGCATTTGGTGAACTCGATCCTATATATGATACTGACTATAAAGATTTAGATGAAAATCAAGACCAAGTAATAGGTTACTAAAATGCCATCTTATTTCCGTAACGTTCCAGATTTTGAATATGTTAGTCGTACTGCTGACACCAAACAAATCTCCAAATACCAAAAAGTAAAAAACCTCTTTAAAAGAGGTAAATTGAAAAATGATATTTTTAATGATTTAACATATTTTACAAAGTATCAAATTGTAGGGGATGATCGTCCTGATAATGTGGCATTTAAAGTATATGATGATGAAACCTTAGATTGGGTTATTCTCCTTTCCAATAATATTACTAATATACAAACTGAATGGCCCCTTGATCATCAATCTTTCTATAATTTTTTAATTGACAAATATGGAAGTGAAGAACAAATTCATGCTGTTCATCACTATGAAACTCAAGAGGTAAGAAATACTGATAAAGCAATTATTGTTCCAAAAGGACTAAAAGTACCCCAAAACTATTCCATTGAATTTTATGATGCTCAACTTGAATCCTATACAACGGCATCAAATATAACAACTGAAATAACAAATTATACCTATGAAAATAAGATTGAAAATGAAAAAAGAAATATCTATGTTCTCAAAGCAGAATATATAAACGTTATTCTAAATGATATGGAAGAATCCATGACATACAAAGAAGGTTCCACCCAATATCTGAGTGAAACCTTAGTAAGAGGGGAAAATATTAGATTATATTCCTAATTATTCCTCTGCAAGTTTTTGGAAATAAGAAAGAGCATCATCCTCATCTGAACTTTGAGATGCTACAGGAGCAGCAGCCACGGGTTCTTTACGAGCATTAAAGTCTGGTGCATAAGAACCACGACTGTTATCTTCCTCTGCTACCTCTTCGTCTATGCGACGCACAGGTTGCTTATTACCTAAAACATAGTCCAAACGCTTCTTCAGGTCATCATATGACTTGAATTGGTCTGGTGCGGTAACAGCAGCAAGTGAATACTGCTTCTTCCATAGTGCTTCTAGTGCATCATCGTCATCAAGCAATGGTGATACTGCATCGAACTCTGACTTGTCATAGTTCCAGTAACCATCTTTCTTAACGATCTTCAATTTGAAGTTAGCACCTTGCCAGAAGTCAAAAGGATTGATCGGAGTCTCATCCTCAAATTCAGGTT
>VTLG01002798.1_pt1 | contig 17691 bp, 10 predicted proteins | sample 4694571 | NCBI WGS metagenome assembly VTLG01 (sample SAMN12604809, study PRJNA352737) | marine metagenome | biome: ENVO:00000447; feature: ENVO:00000209|ENVO:00000569|ENVO:01000036; material: ENVO:00002151; isolation source: viral sequences binned using virsorter ... | reverse complement strand
TATGGAGGTCTAGAAGGTTTAGCTGGTGCTGGTATTGGAGCTTTTTTCGGGCCAGGTGGTGCTATTGCTGGTGGTGTTATAGGCGCACAAGTTGGATTTGCTAGACAGGGTCTTGAAGAGATAGCAGTATATAATGCAGCACTTGGAAGGCAAAGAAAAGCTTTGCAATTAGTTATTGGGGATACAGATAAATATAAAATATCTCAACAGTTTTTAGCAGATACAAGTGAAAGATTAGCAATACCACAGGATGTTATAACCAGACAATTTACATCATTAACAGCTTCAGTTGTTGGTGCTGGACATTCAGTTCAAGATGCTCAAGATGTATTTCTAAGTATAACTTCTGGTATTAGAGGTACAGGTGGATCTATTGAGGATATGAATGCAGCATTAAGAGCAACTAGCCAGGTGTTCTCAAAAGGCAAAGTAAGCGCAGAAGAATTGAGACAACAGTTGGGTGAAAGGCTACCCGGTGCGTTTACTTTATTTGCCGCATCAATGAATAAAACGCCAGCAGAATTAGATAAAGCATTAGAGCAAGGTAAAGTTACACTTCAAGATTTCATGGGCTTTAGCAAGCATCTATTTGCAGAATATGGTGAGAATGCAGCAATATTATCAAAAGCTCCAGAAGCTGCTGGCGATAGATTAGCTGTTGAAATAGCAAAACTTAAGGTAACATTTGGTGGGTTGTTTACTAACATTGGTGCAGCATTTCAAGATAATACAACCAAAGTTCTAAAATTTTTAAATGAAAATCAACAAGCTATTAAGTTGTTTGTTGTTGATATTGCAAATTTTGCAGATAAAACAGTGCAAATATTTGTTGTATTAATGAAAGCATTTAAAAATTTTATTGGAAACGTCATAAAAGATTTTGGAGATCAAATAAAATTTGTATTTTCAACTCAAATTATGATGATAAATTTATATATAAAAGCGTTAAATACTTTAAGAAAATTAATTGGTAAAACTTCGTTAGACACACTAGATTTTGCAAAAGAAATACAAGGAATTTTAGATGCTGATCCAAGATTTAACGTAGATAATGTTTTTTCAACAGGTACAGATTTTCAAGCATTAATAGATAAATTAAATAAACAAAAAAAAGATGCAGAAAGTGGTGGTGGTGGTGGTGGTGATGATAAAAAATACGAAGGGGTAATGGGTGGTATAAAAGATTATTTTGACAGTATTAAAAGTGGTGCTGAAGAAGTTAGAAAGGTTGTTAGTGGAGCATTTCAAAAGATGGAAGATGCAATTGTTAATTTTGTAATGACAGGAAAATTAAATTTTGCAGAGTTTACTAGGTCTATATTGGCAGATATGGCAAGAATAATTGTAAGACAAGCAATTTTAAAACCATTATTAGGTGGTATTTTTAATTTTGGAGATGGAGGTGTTGCTAGTGGAGCAGCAACTGGTGGTGAAGTTACGATGGCAAGCTTTAACGCAATGGGTAATGCATATGGCAGAAATGGAATACAAAAATTTGCACGAGGAGGCGTAGTTCATTCTCCTCAAATATTTCCATTCAAGAACGGTATTGGCTTGATGGGCGAGGCCGGGTCTGAGGCGATACTCCCGCTGAAGCGCACCAAACAAGGAAAGTTAGGTGTTGAATCATCAGGAGGTGGAGGTAATGTTGTTAATGTTTCTGTAAATGCTAGTGGCACATCTGCTCAAGGTAATACAATGAAAGCAAATCAACTTGGCAAAATGATAGGTGTTGCTATAGAAGCAGAACTTATTAAACAAAAACGACCAGGTGGTATTCTTTATACATAATGGCTACTTTCGATTCTTCTGGTGTTGGTTCTGATGTATCACCAAGTTATTCTCCACAACTATCAGTTGAAAATAATATTATTACTGTTGCTCTCGGAGATGGTTATGAGCAGCGTTTAAAAAATGGAATAAATGCAACTAGAAGAACTTTTTCTTTATCTTTTTTAAATAGATCTGACACAGTAACTACTAATATATTAAATTTTTTAGCTGATTCTTCTAAAGGTGATAATGGTGCAAAAGCTTTTGATTGGACTCCTCCCTTTGGATCAACTGGTAAATGGGTTTGTCAAAATCCATCAGTTACTATGGTTGCACATAATTTAAATGATATTGAGTTGGTATTTAGAGAAGTATTTGAAGCATGACTGACTCTTTTATAAGTGAATTACAGAAACCTGATCCTAGTGCAATAATCCAATTATATGAACTTGAACTTGTTGAGGGAGTACATTATGCAACAGGTAATCCAGATAATGTTACAACTACATATCGTTGGCATTCTGGGATGACTGCTGCTGGGGCTGCATCAATTACTTTTAATAGCCAAATATATACTCCTATGCCAGTGGAAGCAGAAGGCTTTGACCAAAAAAGTGGACAAAATGATTCATTGGCACGACCAGTTTTAAGAGTAAGTAATTTATTATCAACTGTTTCTACTATTCTTACTGAAGTAAATAAAATAACTGCTGGAAATGATTTATTAAATGCAAAAGTTACTAGAATTGAAACTTTAGCAATGTTTCTAGATTCAGTAAATTTTACAAATCAAACAACAACTTTTGTCGTAACAGTTGTTCAAGATGGTGGAAATAATGTATTTGCAATTGATGGGGCAGTAAGACCAACATTAAATTTATCAAAAGAATCGATTTACATTTTTGATCAAAGTGATAGTTCAAACATTAATCATCCTATTGCTTTCAGACAGACAGATGATAGTTCATATACTACAGGTGTAACATCAAACGGTACTGCTGGTTCGTATGGTGCAAGAACTACATTTCAAGTGTCAAGTTCAGCCCCTTCGGCATTAAAGTATTATTGTTCAATTCATGGTAATGGTATGGGTAATAACATTACGGTTGGTAATGCTTATGTAAATCCTACAGCTAATCCAAATGCTATAAGTAGAAAACAAATTTTTTTAGTTGATCGCAAATCTACAGAAAATAAACAAATAGTAGAATTTGAGTTAAGTGGAGTTATAGATCAACCCAATGTAAAACTTCCCAAAAGACAAGTTTTACCAAGGCAATTTCCTGGTGTTGGATCGTTCCATGAATAATTGGAGGATAGAAGCACAAAAACATGCAGAGGATATGTTTCCTTCTGAAGTTTGTGGTTTAGTAGTAATTATTAAAGGAAGAAAAAGATATATAAGGTGTAAAAATGTGGCAGTCAATCCATATGATCATTTCATTATTGATCCTGTTGATTATGCTAATGCTCAAGATCAAGGAACAATATTTGGAATTTTTCATTCACATCCATATCAAACTCCATTTCCTAGTTCTGCTGATTTAACTGCTTGTGAAAATACAAAAAAAGTTTGGTATATATATGCTGTTGCATTGGGTCAATGGCATGAGTTTGAACCTACAGGATACAAAGCTCCTTTAATAGGAAGGCATTACGCATTTGGAGTACACGATTGCTGGACATTGGTAAAAGATTACTATGAGTCTGTAGGAATAAAATTAAGAGATTGGGAAAGACCTTCAGATCCAGAAAGTTTTAGGTTAAATCCGTATTTTGATAAATGTTTTAAAGACACAGGATTTAGGGAATTAGAACCTGATGAGGAATTAGAACATAATGATAGTTTGTTATTTGCAATTAATAGTAAAGGTCTTAACCATGTTGGTATATTTTTATTGCCACAACAGATGGTTTTGCATCATATAGAAGGTAGACTAAGTTCAAAGGATTTTTATGGGGAATGGCTTGTAAAATGTACTGGAAAGAGGTTGCGGTATGTTAAGTAAGTTAAAACTGTATGGAGAGCTTGCAGAATTTTGCGGCGGTCAAAATCAATTTGAAGCTGTTATTAATCACCCAATAGATGCAATAAGATTTTTAAAAGCAAATTTTGCTGGGTTAGAAAAACATATGGCAAATCAATTTTATCAAGTTTATATGGGTGATCATAATATTGATGAGGACTTGCTTGATTTTCCTAGTGGTGGATTAGACATAAAAATAATTCCTGTTGTGGCTGGTGCTGGAAATGTTGGAAGAATAATTGCTGGTGTTGCATTGATAGGATTAGCAATTATTAATCCTACTGTTGGATTTGGCCTGGGTCCACAAGGTATAGCTGGAGGTTTTGCAACGGCTTCTGGAGCTTTTAGTCTTACTGCTTTAGCTGGAAATATTGGAATTTTATTAGTTATAAGTGGTGTTGCTGGTTTGTTAACACCTACACCAGAATTACCTGATGAAGAATCAGATCCAATAAAATCTTTTTCTTTTAGTGGAGTGCAACAGACTACCAGGGCTGGAACTGCAATTCCTGTTGTATATGGAAAAACTTTGATTGGCTCAATTCCTGTATCGACTAAAATCGAAACTAATGATGTTGAAGAATGACTGATAAATTTATTGCTGGTTATGGTGGAGGAGGAGGCAAAAGTGGCGGCGGTGGTTCACGAACACCTTCTACTGATCCTGATTCTTTAAATAGTAGATCTTTTGGACATATTATTGATCTTTTAAGCGAGGGAGAAATTGATGGTTTAGTAGATGATGGATTTGTTAATCCTATCTCAGGAGCAACAGACGCTTGGATGCGTTCAATATTTTTAGATAATACTCCTTTAAAAAACGCAGATGGTACTGTTAATTTTGATGATACTATTGTACGAATTGAAAACGGAACTCCTAATCAATCAGTCTTACCTGGTTTTGAAAAAGCGGCTAATATTATTTCAAATCCACAAAGCGGAGTTGAAATAGATAGTACAGGTCAACAATTTGATATTACTGATTCCAGCGTAGATCAAGTTCAATTTTTAATAAGTGTTCCCACTTTGCAAAAAATTAAAAATAATGGAGATACATTAGGTACTGAATTTAGATTTAAATTTCAAAAATCAGTTGCTAATGGTGCTTTTCAAGATTTTTCTGTAAATGAAACAGTAGAACAAACAATAAGAGGTAGGACTGCTGATCTTTATCAAAAACAATATGTTTTTGATTTAACTGGAGAAACTTTTCCTGTCAGATTTAAAGTCATAAGAACTTCAGATGCTGACACCACTTTTATGAATAATAATAGTGATTTTATTAGTCATTCAAGTAAATTTTATGTCACTTCTCATACATTAATAAAACACCAAGCTTCTGATTTATCAGGAACTTATACACATAATAATGGGAGTGGCGGTGCAGGGAAAATAGTTACTATCACATCATCTTCAGATCATTTGTTAGAAGTTGGAGACAGTATTGGATGTGAATTTAATAACAGCACTAATACAAGTATGGTTGTTGAAACAATTGTTTCAAGTACTGTTATTAGAGCGCAACATACTGAGGATAAAAACGTAACTGGTACTGTTACTTTTGGTCAAAGATTTAATTATCCAAACTCTGCTATTGTTGGATTAAGAATAGATGCAGAACAATTTAATTCTGTACCTAAAAGAAGCTATTTAATAAAAGGTATTAAAGTAAAAATTCCAAATGGGGTAACGGTTGACCCAGATAATGGCAGAATAATTTATCCTTCTAATTATGTTTTTAATGGTACTTTAGGGTCGGCGCAATGGACAACAGATCCAGCCTGGTGTTTATTCGATTTACTCACTTCTTCTAGATATGGCTGTGGAGATTTTATAAGTGCTAGTCAATTAGATGTTTATAGTTTTTATGCAGCATCTGTATATTCATCCGAACTTGTAACTTTCAAAGATAGATTGGGTACTGGTGTAGTTACTACAATTACAGAACCAAGATTTAGTTTAAATGTAAATATACAAACAAGACAAGATGTTTTTAAAACTGTAAATAGCTTATGCTCTGTTTTTCGAGCTATGCCATTATATGTCTCAGGTAGTATAAGTCTGATACAAGATAAGGCTGGAATCGATCCGTCTTTTTTATTTACGACTGCAAATGTAACTCCAGAAGGATTTTCGTATTCTGGAAGCGGATCAAAGACAAGAGCAACAGTTATAGTTGTTAAATATTTTGATATTGAATTACGAGATTCAGCATTTGAACAAGTAATTGATAATGATGCTTTACTTAAGTACGGTGCAATTACTAAAAATATAAATAGTTTTGGGGTAACTTCAAGGCATCAAGCAAGAAGACTTGGAAAATGGTTTTTAACTACTCTCGCCACCGAAACTGACATTGTTTCTTTTACAACAACTATTCAAGCTGGTTCTTTAATAACACCAGGTCAAATTATTGAAATACAAGATCCTGTAAAATCTGGAGTTAGAAGAGGTGGTCAAATTAGAGGAATACAAACTGTATCTTCAAATAGTGTTCTTACTATTGATGATGTAACTGATGTTCCAATCCTAACTGGAGGATTGCTTGAAACAATAAGTGTAATTTTGCCAGATGGACAAATAAGTAAAAAAGCAATAACAAATATAAATACCTCAGATAAAACTATTACAGTTAACGGTAGATTTCAAAAAAAAATAAATGATTCAAGTGGAAATAAACCTTTTCTAGATAATACAAGACAGCCAAATCCTGTCTATACCGATACATTTCAAAATACAGATCCTAATGTTGGGTCTTTTTGGATAATAGAAACTACTGGTACAAGTGCAGCAATAGAATCACAGTTGTATAAGGTTATAGGTGTAGAAGAAGGGGATGATTTTACCTATAATGTCACTGCTGTACTTCATAACGAATCAAAATATGCGGCAGTAGAAGAATTAGAAACTTTAAAACATAGAGATGTTACTAATCTTGATTTAGTACCAGAAAGTCCTAGTGATTGGGCTACAGATACAGGTAGTGTTACATATCCAATAGAGCAATTATATAAATACAGGGATCAAGTAAAAGTTCGTGTCTTATTAGCTTGGAAACCTGTTGTAGGTGTTAATAGATATGAGGTTAGATTTCAAAAAGATTCAAGTGGTTTTCAATCTGTAGAAATACAAAATCCCACTTATTCTATTGATGATATAGCTGTAAGTACATCATCAGGTGCTTCAACATTTGATTTTGAAGTTAGAAGTATAAGTGCATCAGGTAAAAAATCTAACTCCCCACTTACAAAGACAAATTTTCAAGTAGTAGGAAAAAATGCAAAACCATCACAAGTTAATTCTGATTTTGCAGCATCATTAGATCCTAATTTAGGAGTAGTTTTATCTTGGACTCCGATAGTTGCAACTTATCCAACATTTGCTGACTTAGATATAAGAGGTTATAAAATTTATGAAGGAACATATGGTAGTGGCAATTTTTTAGGAGAATATAAAGCTACATCCGTTGTTGTACCCACGCTACCTTCGAGTAGTAATGTTAGTCAAAGTTATTCAATAAAAGCGGTTGATGATGATGGCAATGAAAGCCAAAATGCAAGAATAGCTAGTATTTCATTTGACAACCCTAATGCACCAACAACATTAAGCGGTTCTTATCAAGATGATAATTATATTTTAAATTGGAGTGCGTCTGTTATTAGCGGAAATAGATTTGCAATTAAAGAATATGAAATTAGACAGGGTGGTTCAGTTATAGCTACAACAAATTCATTAACATTTACTTTGCCAGTAACATGGTCAACCGATCAGACATTTGAAGTAAGAGCTAGAGATATTACAGGTCGAGAAAGCACTGATGCAACACTTACTGCTGTATTTAATAAAGCTGCTGCACCAAATATCACATATGTTTATGAAGGGTCAAAAATAAGACTTACTTGGGCTAAACCTACTGAAGGTGTTACAAAAATTAAGGATTATGTTATTAAAGCTAGTGCTACTAATAATACAGATTTTAGTGTTGCTGTTGATGTAGATGTTATAAACTCAGAAAGTTATTTGTTAGATGTTGATCATAGTGTTTTAAATACATCAACATCAAGAAGATTTTTTGTTGCAGCTAGAGATGCAAATGGAGTTGTAGGAAATATTGGTCGTACTGGTATTCCTAATTATCCTGATGTATCTGTAACTTCTCCTCTCGCACCAACAAACTTAACTGCTGTAATTAAAGGTGCTAGTGCTTTTGTTAGTTGGGATGAAGTTCCTATTGCTACTGTTAGCGGAAAAATAAATGGATTACCAATTGCTTTTTATAAAATTTATAGAGAAAACGCTGGAGCTACAAGTGTAGGTACTGCTGATTTTCAACAAAATGGTACATCAATAACAGAAGAGGTTACTTGGACAGAAGCTACACAAAAATATTTTGTTCGGGCTGTTGATATAAATGGTAATAATGGTGTATTACAAGATGTTGATTTTACTGTTGCTTTACCATCTGCTGTTACAAATTTAGTTGATGAGGTTATTGATAATAATGTACTTTTAAGATGGACAGAAAGTTCTGTTGGGGTAGATCAATTACCAATAAAACATTACAACGTATATAGAAATAATTTAAGTACTTTAGTTGGACAAAAATTAGGAACTTTTACAACAGTTTTTGAGCAAGTTGGAGGTCAATTTGAATATATTTTAAGACCAGTTAATAGTGCTGGAAACGAAGGCACACAAAATTCTGTTACAGCAGAAGTAAATCAACCTCCTGATTTTGTGTTAACACAAGATTTTGCAAGTACATTTAACGGTACAATAGTTAATGGATTTGCTGATGGTGGTGGATTATTCTTTTGTATTAATTCAAGTAGAACTTGGAAACAACATTTTGACCCAAATAACAATGATACGTCTAGAACTTTTGGTGTTTATGGTTCTACCACTGTTTATGCTTTACCTAGTGAAAACTCAGGCAGTTACGAAGAAGTCATAGATACAGGAGCTACAATTGATTCAACTAGAATAGAAGCAAGTATTGGATTAGTTTCTGCTGAAACAATTGGATCAGGATTAACTATTACTCCACATATATTTACCTCAACAGATAATTCGACCTTTACATCTAAAGGCTCTGGAAACGCAAATGTTTTAGGACAAAATTTTAGATATATAAAAATACAGTATTCATTTGTTGGAGCCAATAATGACGATTTAATTAAAGTCAATAGTATTCGTGTTAAAACATTTTTAAAACGTAAAACAGATCAAGGTAGAGTAGATGTAACTGCTTCTGAATCTCAAGGTTCTGGCAAGCAAGTTACATTTACAGAAACTTTTATTGACGTTGATTCAATTCAATTAACAATACAAGGATCAAGTTCTAGCGCAAAATATGCTATTTATGATTTCGTAGATAGTGCAAATCCACAAAATGGGTTTAAAGTGTTCTTATTTGATAATAGTGGCAACGGTGTTGCTGGAACTGTAGACTTTACTGTAAGAGGAGTTTAAATGGCCGACTTTACAAAACCAGCTTTAACAAGCACATATACAAACTTTATTACTGAGTTAAAAGGTAGAGATAATGATATTGCATCTTTATTTTCTAATGGTTCTACTTTTTCTGGTACTTATCCAGTAAGAGCAATTAGATGGAATGAATCAAATGGTTATTTTGAAAGACGTAACTCAGCTAATAATGCTTTTGAAAGGTTAGAAGGTGCGAGCGGAACTCACAAGTTTGTAAATTTAGAAACAGGAGCGTTAACAGCTACAGGTGCAACAATAAATGGTAATGCAGCCTCAACTGGTCAAGTGCAAGGGGCAAGATTTAATGTTACAGGCACAACTGCCCCTGCTAATGGATTTTATTTGCCAGCAGCTAACGAAGTCAGATTTACTACAAATAGTACTGATAGATTAACTATTGAATCTTCGGGCGAGGTGGGGATAGGCACAGTTGACCCTGCTTATACTCTAGATATTACAGGAACTTTTAGATTGCAAAATGGTACAAGTGATTCAAGAATGGAGATTGGAACAGGGGGATCAGGTAACAGAAGTGCTTATATAGATTTTGTTGGAGATGAAACTTATACAGATTATGGATTTAGAATTTTTAGAAATAATGGTGGCGCAAATACGACTACAACTTTAGTACATAGAGGGACAGGTAATTTTATTTTTGAGGCTAACGAAGCAGCAGATATGAAGTTTTTAACAAGCAATTCAACTAGAATGATTATTGATTCTGGTGGTGCTGTTTGTATTGGAAGTGATGCAAGCCCAGACGATACATTGCATATTAAGCAAGCAACAAATAGTGCTGTATATATAAGAGTTCAAAATAATGACGGTTATGCAAGATTTGGTACAGATGCAAATGACTCATTTATAGATGCAGATGTACACAATTTAAGAAATAGGGCTGGCTCGTCAACTTATCTTATATCAAGTAGTTCTTTGTTTGATATAAAAACAGCAGCAAAGGTAAATGGTGCTTTAGAAGTAACTGGAACAATTACAGGAAATATTGCAACTGCGACAACATTAGCTACAGCAAGAACTATTGGAGGTGTAAGTTTTGACGGCTCTGCAAATATAAATTTACCAGGTGTGAATACTGCTGGTAATCAAGACACAACAGGAACTGCTACAAATTCAACTCAATTAAATGGTAAGGGATCTTCAGCATCAGGTAATAGATGGGGTGTTGTACCTTTTGTTGATACATCAGGCGTCTTAGAAGTAGGAAAATCTATTGATTTCCATACATCAGATGGATCAACAGCCGATAATGCTGGAAGAATAGAGTCCGATGGAACTGATTTTAGTTTTAGTCTTAATGTTGTTCCAAATGGAAGTAAAGATTTAGGATCTTCAAGTAATAGATGGCAAAATTTATATGTTAATGACTTAAAAATGTCAAATAAAGGTGGTGCTAACGATGTAGATGGAACTTGGGGAGACTACACAATTCAAGAAGGAGAAAATGATTTGTTTATAAAAAATGAGCGTAATGGTAAAGTTTATAAAATTAATTGGACAGAAGTGGTTAATTAGTAGTTTTGATATATAATTGTGATTATATACATTACAACTTATGTCTACTATTCAAGAATTAAGAGCGAAAGCTCAAGCAGATGGTCAAGAGCTTGTTAAACAGTTTCAAGAACTTGATGTTCAAAAAAATGAGATTTTAGCAAAACAAAGACAAATTGAAAAACAAGTTGATGCTTTAAATGGCGAAATAAATGCATATAATAAGATTGAACCACCTGTTGCTGACGCACCAAACGAAGCACCCCCATCAGAAGGATAATTATGGCAATAAGTCCAGCCTTAAGAAATTTTATATTACAAAGAGGCTCGGATTGGAAAGAGCAGTATATTTTTAAATCAACTCAAACTGATGGATCTGAGGTTGCTATGGATTTATCAGGCTCATCAATCATTGCTCAAGCTTGGGATGAAGAAAGAGATGTAAAATATGCTGACTTTGGGGTTGTTTATGATGATAAACCTAATGGTAAATTTTCTTTAGTTCTTACAGATGATCAAACTGTAGATTTTCCTGATGAGCTTTATTATGATGTTTTGTTAACAAACTCAAGCGGTTTGAAAGAATATTACATTGAGGGTAAAATTACTGTAAGTCAAGGATATACCAGATGAGTACTAAGATTTCAGTTACAACACTAAAGAACAAGATTGAGGTAAACGGAGAAACTAAGGTAGTTTCTGTCATAACTCAAGGATCTCAAGGGGCAAAAGGGTTAGAATTAGATGAAAGTAATCGTGTTGATGGCAGCATTGTTCGTTTTAGTAGCTCTGCTGGAAAATACATTGCTGATTCAACTGTCACTCCATTGGCGTTAACCGATGGAGGGAATTTTTGAAATCCATTGCTACCACTAGCCTTTACCTAACCTAAAGTCATGTCTAACATAGTAAGAATAAAAAGAAGAACTAGCGGTAGTGCTGGCGCACCCAGTTCTTTAGAAAATGCAGAATTAGCTTTTAATGAAGTTGATAATACGCTGTATTACGGAGAGGGTACAGGGGGTTCTGGAGGTTCAGCATCATCAATTTTAGCAATTGGAGGAGATGGTGCTTTTGTTAATAAAACAGGCGCACAAACTATTTCGGGAAATAAAACTTTTACAGGCTCTTTTGATATATCTAGTGCATCTGTTTCTGGTTTTACTGTTACTCAAAATCTAGTCATAACAGGAAATTTGACAGTAAACGGTACTACGACCACCGTCAATTCCACAGAAATGAGTATCGATGACAAGAACATCGTCCTCGGAGCTACTTCCTCACCAAGTGATGCTGGTGCAAGTGGAGGTGGTATCACGTTAAAAGGTGCAAGTGATAAAACATTTAATTGGATTGATAGTACAGATTCTTGGACTTCCTCAGAACATATAGAACTTGCAGCTAATAAGGTATTAAGAATTGATGGTGTAGTAGTTTTAAACAAAACAGGTTTAGGATCAACGGTTGTTGGGTCTAGCCTTACATCTGTTGGTACTATTGCAACTGGTGTATGGAACGCAACTGATATAGCTGTAGCACATGGGGGTACAGGGGCATCTACAGCATCAGCAGCAAGGATAAATCTCGGTCTAGTGATTGGAACAGATATTGAGCCACATACAGATAAGCTTACAGAGCTTTCCACGATGGCTCAAGCAACAGCAGATAGCTTGGCTGATTTGACATCAACAGAAGTGCAAATCTTAGATGGCTTGACCACAACAACTGCTGAACTGAATAAACTCGATGGCTGTACATCTACCACGGCTGAATTGAATCTGCTAGATGGAGATACATCAGCAACATCAACAACTCTTGCACCAGCAGATCGTATGGTTGTTAATGATGCAGGGGTAATGAAACAAGTCGCTTTTGCAGACCTGGTAACATTTTTAGAGAACGGATCAGTAAGTGGGTTTGACCTGGACGGGGGAACTTATTGAATCAAGCTAAATTAAATACTAGGAGGTAACAAAAATGGCAGTCACAATTAAATTAAAAAATGCAAGTGGCAGCGATCCTAATGCTAGTGATTTAGTTCTTGGTGAATTAGCTATAAGAACAGATACAGCTAAATTATTTACAAAAAAAGATAATGGATCTGTAGTTGAAATCTTAGGGAGTACTGGTGGAGGCTTAACTAATGGAGATAAAGGAGATATAACTGTTGCCAATAATGGTGATACATTAACTGTTGATAATGGGGTTATTAATAATGCAAAAGTAGCTTCAGATGCAGCGATAGCTGGCACAAAGATTTCTCCTGATTTTGGAAGTCAAAATATTGTAACTACTGGTTTTAGTAATTTATTAGGTGAAACAAGGGCAAATGGAAATATCAGAATCACTAACACTAGTCCTAAAATTACATTTGTTGATGCTGAAGATAATCCTGATTTTGAAATTGGTAATTTAAATGGAGTCTTTAGAATTAGAGATACAACCAATTCTGCAAATAGATTAGTTGTAAATACAGATGGTCATGTTGATATAGATGGACAATTAGAGCTAGGTGGAAATATAAAGATTACTAAAAATAGCCCTATTATTCAATTTAATGATGATAATGATAATCCTGATTACTACATAGGAAATGTTAATGGTGTTTTTAGAATAAGAGATACAACTAACAACACAAACAGAATACTAATTAATACAGATGGTCATGTTGATGTAACAGGCAACCTAGACGTTGGTGCTGGTCTTGACGTAACAGGAAACATCACAGTATCAGGCACAGTAGATGGCAGGGATCTGGCTACTGATGGTACAAAACTTGATGGTATTGAAACTGGGGCAACCGCAGATCAAACAAAATCAGACATTGATGCATTAGGTGTAAATGCAGCAACTTTCACAGTTGCAGATGAATCTTCAGATACTTCTTGTAATGTTTTATTTGCAACAGGTGGTTCTGGAGTTCTAGCAGCAAAATCAGGTTCTAATCTCACTTTTAACTCAGCAAATGGTCAATTAGTAGCTTCCGCTTTTACTGGTGATGGTTCATCTTTAACTGGATTAAATGCTTCAAATTTAGGTTCTGGAACAGTAGCAGCAGCGAGATTAGACACAGCAACAACTCAATCTGCTGGAAACAGTACAACTAAAATTGCAACAACAGCTTTTGTCTCTACTGCAATAAGCAATCTGATTAATGGCGCACCTAGCGCATTGGATACACTCAATGAGCTTGCAGCAGCTATGAACGACAACGCTTCGTTTAGTACAACAGTTACAAATAGCATTGCCACAAAAATGCCTCTAGCTGGAGGAGAGTTTACAGGTAATATCACTTTTTCTGGCAGTCAAACAGTAGATGGCAGAGATTTATCTGTTGATGGTTCTAAATTAGATGGGATTGAATCTGGAGCCACAGCAGATCAGACAGCCTCAGAAATCCTCACATTACTTAAAACTGTAGATGGTGCAGGGTCAGGGCTAGACGCTGACACACTAGATGGCATATCTTCATCTAGTTTCTTAAGGTCAGATGCAAATGACACAATGTCAGGAAATTTAACAGCAAGTGGAACTTTAAGTTTAAATGGCAGAGTAAATATAGGTAATAGTTTAACTAGACCTTCAGCTTTAGATAGCGATGCAGATGCACATTGTAGAATTGGAGGAAGTGACGTTTATTTATATGTTGCATCTTTAAGTGCTGGTGGTGGTTACAAACTCGCTATGCAAGCAGCTAGAGCTAGTGATTTTGCTAGTTTTACTTTAAATTTACAAGCAAATGGTGGAGAATTACAAAGAGGTGGACATAAAGTTTGGGATGCTGGTAATGACGGCTCTGGTTCTGGCCTTGACAGTGATTTGTTAGATGGTCAACAAGGCAGTCATTATCTTGATTACAATAACTTTTCAAATACTCCAACAATTCCAACAAATAATAATCAGCTTACAAATGGTGCTGGTTATATTACTGCAACACTTACTAACGAACAAGTCCAAGACATTGTTGGCGGTATGGTTGTTAGTAACACAGAGTCAGGAATAACAGTTCAATATAGTGATTCTGCTGGAAAATTAAACTTTACTGTTGCTTCTCAGACCGATAATAATTTTACAAACGCAGATCACAGTAAATTAGATGGAATTGAAGCTAATGCCACCGCAGATCAGACAGCCTCAGAAATCCTTACACTAATCAAAACTGTAGATGGGGCTGGTTCTGGGCTAGATGCTGATTTATTAGATGGTACTTCATCTGCTGGATTCTTTAAACAAAGCGGTAGTTGGTTGGGGGATTTAGGAAGTAACGGATTTACCAGAGAAAATGGACTAGCAATGACAGGTGGGGCAGAGTTTGTTATTTTATCAAAGTCAGGTCAAGGTCATGTATTAATAGATGGTAGTTATCACGCTTATGAGGGTGGTGCGTTTTACAGTTATCAAAATTCTAGTTTTAGTAGTCAAGTTGGTTTCTTTGCAGATAGTACTTCTTCTGCAAAATGGAAGGGTCATCTAAGACCTAATGCTGATAGTAGCCAAGATTTAGGGTCAAGCTCTTTACGTTGGAGTAATCTTTATGCTGACACTTTATATGGTGCTGGTTCAAATATAACAGCACTCAACGCATCAAACATATCTTCTGGAACAGTAGCAGCAGCAAGGTTACCTACACAAGAAGCTGGTATATCTATTGTTGGTAATTTTGGTCAATGGGAAAGTCATGGAACATACACAAATTTCAATACAGAACCAGCTTATTGGGGTTGGAATTTTGTTCAAGGAAATACAAACGCACCAAATACTACATCAAGTCAATGGTATAGATGTCGTTTATCTTTAGGTTCTAACTACGGAAAAGGGTCTAGTAGTGGAGATTATTCTCTTGAAATGGCAATTCCAAGAAATAGTCATTCCGCAGCAGGGGTATTACATATTAGAACTATTGAAGCGGGTAGTGAGGGAAGTTGGACAACAGTTGGTGATAATGCTTCATTAATAACAACTGGAACACTACCAGCAGCAAGGATAGGAAATAATGCAATTACTTTTGCTCGTATGCAAGATATTGCTGAAGAACGATTGATAGGAAGAGTAAGTAGTGGATCAGGAGATCCAGAAGCATTGACACAAGCACAAGTAAGAACTTTCTTAGGTCTTGCAAGTTCAGCGACAACTGACACTACAAACGCATCAAACATATCTTCTGGAACAATAAATGCAGCACGACTTCCTAATAACTACACAAAAGCTGCTGGAGTTGTTGTTCAAGCAACTGGTTCTGGAAACGATGTAACAATAGACGCTGCTGACCATATCTTTTTAGAAGCTGGTGAAGAAGAAGATGGTGCTATACTTTTCCGAGCCAATAGTGGTACTGACTCTTATAGATTTTCTAAAAGTGGTCAGACTTCAATTGAAGGAATGTTAAGTTTTGAAAGCTTAACTGCCGACAGAATATTTACTTTCCCAAATACTGCTGGAACAATAGCACTTACTTCTGATATACCAACAAATAATAATCAACTAACAAATGGTGCTGGCTACATAACCTCTGCTGATGGTGGTAACGCAGCGACTTTAGATGGTATAGATTCAAGTCAATTTTTAAGGTCAGACGCATCTGACACAATGACAGGAAACTTTACCTTAGACGGCAATTTCAATATGTCGTCAGGTCATGTAATCAACCATAGCAACTCAGCATCAAGAGACAAAATAAGAGTTTGGAACTCTAGTAATTATGCAATAGGCATGGATAATGGTATGTCGTTTGGGGGATTAAACGACTACGCAATGACATTCCAAATGAATAGTGAAGCTGATCGTGGTTGGGTATTTTTAGACAGTTCACATAGTGATGCACAAGGAGCAATGTCTCTTACTACAAACGGTAAGCTTGCTATCGCTCATTCAATAAGGGTTGGATATGGTGAAAGTGATACAACAACCCCTGGTGCTACATATAGATTAGACGTAAGTGGTAATGCAAATATCTCAGGAAATATTGTATGCTCAGGCACTATTGATGGTGCAGATGTAGCTTCAATGAATAGTAAGCTTTCGGGCATTGAAAGTGGAGCCACAGCAGATCAAACAGCTAGTGAAATATTAACTCTAATTAAGACAGTAGATGGGGCGGGTTCTGGTTTAGATGCTGATAAATTAGCTGGAGTAAATTCTGCAAGCTATGCAAGGTCAGATGCTAATGACACATTGAGTGGAATTATAACTTTATCTAGCTCAAGCAGAGATTGTTTAAATTTTTCTGCTAACTCAACAGATGATAATAGAGGACTTGCTTTTAACGGAAGAATAGCAATTTCAGCAGACTATAATGATGGGTGGCTAAGACTTAATAATGCAGGGGAATTTAGTAATGGAGTTTACACACCGCTTACTATTAGAGCCGATAATGGTTTTGTTGTCGATTCAACAACTGTAATAAATGGTTCTGGTAATTATGTTCGTGCCTTGTCTAGTGCATCTGATTACAGCACATTATTAAGATCAAATGCAGCAGATACGGCAACAGGAGACATCACATTCTCAGGTGGTGCTGGTGCTGTAACTATTGCAGCAAATAGCGATATTAGATTAACAACTGGAACATGGACAGGAGATGCTTACGGAAAAATACAACATCATAATAATCTTTTATATATTGGTATTGGTTCTAGCGGATTAATATTTAGAGAGAATAGTACAAATAGATGGAAAATTGATGGAAGTGGTCATTTTGTTCCAGCTTCCACTAATACCTATAACATAGGTAGCACTTCACTCAGAGTTGCAAACTTATATGTGAACGATATGCACTTTTCTAATGAAGGTAAAACAAATGATGTTGATGGTTCTTGGGGAGATTGGACTTTACAAGAAGGCGAATCTGATATATTTATGATTAATAACAGAACAGGCAAAAAATTTAAAA
>VTLG01008951.1_pt1 | contig 17696 bp, 17 predicted proteins | sample 4694571 | NCBI WGS metagenome assembly VTLG01 (sample SAMN12604809, study PRJNA352737) | marine metagenome | biome: ENVO:00000447; feature: ENVO:00000209|ENVO:00000569|ENVO:01000036; material: ENVO:00002151; isolation source: viral sequences binned using virsorter ... | reverse complement strand
TATTCCGATATTGTGGCATAAACTTTGCACCCTCTACCTCAAAGGTAAAGTGGTCTCTTAACTCATACTCAATATGAGGTTCTGAATCAATTTTTAAAAATACTTCGTTAGACTTAGATATAACGACATTAGCAGACGTATCAATCACCTAGTACATGCGTCTATGAGTATTTATGAAGTTATGTCAATCCTTCTTATATAATGGTTCATGGGAGTACTTAAATATATATTTTAAATTACCTGATATAGATACTCTTTTTTCATCACAAGAATAAAAAGGAAATACACCATGACGCAATCTTGATGGAAAGAATAGCATTGTTCCTTCTGAATTTGGATTCATTGGATAAGTTGTGTTTGTTATATTTCCAGACATATTCACAAATTCAAAATAAAAAGTTCCTGGTTTTTTCTGCCCATCATCCATACCATCTAAAAATTTTTCCTTCTTTTGTTCTTCAGAATCATATGGAATTTTCATCCATATAACAAATGAAAATGCTCCAGCATGACTATGTGCTGGATTAAATTCATGCTTATATTGATAATTAGCCCAAAATTTTTCTAAAAACAATGTGTTTGCATGTGGATATATTGGTTTTTCATTCTCATCAACTGCTGGTGCTGGATCTAATAAATGTTTTGTATTATCTGGTGCTCTATTTTCATAATAATGAGATAAAGGCATTAATACTTCAGTAGTAAAATAATTATCTTCATCATCAATTTCAAAACTATTACTTATATTTCCTGCCAAAGTATGTTTTATATTCTTTCCCCTTTTCTCACCCTTTTCCACCATCTTCCAAAGATGTTTCATAATATCATCTCCCAATGAAACCTCTAACCAAGGTATAATCTGGGCAGGATAGTGTAAATTTACATCTTTTTTTAAATCAATCATTAACCTAAACCTGAATTAAATCTCATGAACTCAATTGCATTCTTAATTTGATACGTTCTATTCTGTACAACTTTAAGAATACTTTCTAAATATACTAACATTGTATCATAATAATCAATTTTTAGCGAGGTATTAGATAGTTTTTCATCTGCATCCAAATACTTTTGCATAGTATCCTTATCCCTTATCTTCTTAGGAAAAGGGTTCTTTACATATACTTCTGGGTCTGCTTTCCCACTAAAATATTCATACCTCTCATGACGAATATTCTTTCTTTGTTGTTCTGCTTTCTTTCTTAATAGAAAGATAGTATTATATAATTCAAAATACTTTGCATGAAGAGATGGGACATTCAATGATTCTTCGTGTAGATTATCTCTATCCATTTTTGCATCTTTTTCCCACATCTCTTGAAGTTTATCAAGATTAATACTCATAAAAGATTATTCTCCATATCAGTTAAATTATAAAGGGTATATTTGAATGATACATTTGCTGAAAAATATTCAATGTCAGTATCTGTAGCATCAAAAGTAATTGTTGAAAGAGCATATGGAAATAAGTCTTCAAAAACTACTTGAAATTTGGGAACAAGATTATTACTTAAAATTTGTAGAGTTCCATCTGATGTAACATCACCACTTGACTTACCCATTGGACCAAGAACTGCTTCCTTTTCTAAATCTTGGTATTGTTTTATTTCTTCAGGAAAACCCAATCCTCTCATCCAGTTTTGAATTTCCATATAGTTTGTCAAGTCTTCATCTACTAAAAATCTTAAATTCAAATCACCAAAACTCAACTTATCTCCAGGAAGAGGTATATTCTTTAAGTAACTTGGTTGCTCTGCTATTCCAAGATCAATAGATGGAATGTTTGCTTCATTACAAAAGAATGCAGTTGCAGGACTTCTTTTCAATGCAAATTTAAAACCAATTGGAGATAGAAAATTTCTATTCTCAATCGGTGTTCCTGGTCTTTCTGCTGGTCTTTTTCTTTTAGCCATTATAAGGTACTTTTTAACTATTTATGAAAAGAATTGGAGATTCCATGATAAAGATATTCTATCTTCTTCAGATTCATTAGGCATAACCATATGTTCTACATACGGTGGAAACATCATAAAATTTCCTTCTTTAGGTACTATATATCTCCACTTATTATTATCCCAATATCCAATATACTCAGAAGGTGTTCCTGTTATTCGAGGATCTTTAATAGCAAAATTGCCACTATTAGGAGGAACCTTTACATAATATACACCACAAAGATCTGCACCATTGTGATTATGTATTTGATTCCAATTCCCTTTACTATTAACATTAGCCCACATAGTTATATTAAAACCTTGAGTTGATTTTTTGAACTGTAATGACTTTGTTGATTCTAAAATTATTTTTTGAAATTGATCAAATGGTGGTTCTGCTACATTAACATATTCACTTTGCCATCCTCCTATATTTGAATATTCTCTTCCTTTATTGTTTTTCTGTTCATTGTATATCCACTCAATCAAACTGTGATTATCTACATCTTCAATTTTAGTAAACCAAAAGAGAGTAGGAAAAAGAACATCTACTTCTAATTGTTCTCTATTAAATTTCATAATAGTATTATAGCATAAAAAAAGACCCCCTGCAAGAGGAGGTCTTTGAGAAATATAAGCATCTCGCTTACATGAGGTTCTTAACAGCAACACGTCTGTAGTAACGGTTAGAGTTAACGGTGAGAGCACCGAGACCCTTAGTAAGACCTTCAGCAAATGGGTTTGCAACCATGCCGTAACGAGTCTTAAATCCGATACGTGGTTGGAATGAATCCTGACCCACACTACGAACCATCTGTAGAGGAACGTATGGGCAATAGAACAATCCAGCGTCATAAGGAGAAGTACCCTTATAACCAACAACGTAATACTGATTACCTGGTGTGCCGTTGGCGTTAGTTAGGTTAGCAGCATATGGGTCGATGTAGACTTTGTACTTACCTTGTAGAGTACCAGCAAATGTGTTACCAGTATCATCAACATTAAGGTTAGCATTAAGTGCAGGTGTGTAGTCAAGTACACCAGCCATTGTTAGAGCAGATGCAACGTCTGCAGAGCAGAGGATCACATTACCCTTTCCACGACGAGTTCTTTGTGCAATAGCGTTTGCATCTCTCTCAATCTGGAATAGAAGTCCCTTGAACTTCTCAACTGACCAACGACCATTACTGTCGATGTCTAAGTCGAAGATTCCGTTTGATGCAACGTTTTGTACAGCACCCTGTTCAGCAGTCTTGTAAATCGTTCTAATGACTTCCCTGTTAATTTCAGCAAGGATTTCAGTAGAAAGGATGTTAGCAAGTTCTGCTTCAGCATTTAAGCCGTGGATGGCTTTCAAGTCCTGAGCAAGCTCTAATGAGTACTCAGCTTTCAACGCACGAGATTTCGCAGTAACTGTTACTTTCTCGATGCTGAATGCCATCTGGTTGAAGGCATCGTTGCCTGTACCATCAAGACCTTCAGCTTCGTTGGTGGTCATACCCTGACCAACGTTGTATGCGGTTTGTGAACCAGCACCACCAACTGGGTTAAGAACACCAGGGTTAGAACCACTCTGTAGAGTTGTACCTAAACCAGCGTTAACATCGGTGAAACCACCAGTGTTATCAAATCCAGCATCCTGTCCAGAGAATCCAGAATCTGCTTCGTTGTAGAATGCTTCGTTTCCAACTTGACTCTCGTAACGAGATCTCATTGCGAAGATAAGTCCAGTAGGACCAGACATTGGTTGAACACCAGCAAGGTCATAAGCGACCAAGTTTGGCATTGCACGTCTAATCAATGAGATTAGAACGGGGTCGAAGTTTGCAACCGCAGAACCTGTTGAGTTCGTTGGTGTAGCTTCGGTTAAGAATGAACCAGACTCATTAAATGCAGTCTGTTCAGTTTGAAATTTTTCTTGGTTTTCGAGCAGGACAGCAGTGACGGCCTTACGATGATTATCCTTGATATCATCTACTCCTTCTGCGTTAAGAAGGGGTGCCCACTTTTCCTGCAACTGTTCTGAATTGAACATTGCGGTTAAAAATAAAGGTGTTTACGTTTGATTAATCTTAAAATCAGTTATTTGCCAGTAGACGAGAGCATTTTTAGATACTTAGCCATTGTTCCTGAAGCAACTTCAGGTGAACTATCGACTCCTTCTGATAAACTCTCTGCCTTATTAGCAGTTGGAGATGTTGTAGGGAAATAAGATTCCTTAAGTGTCTCCAGTTTTTCACGATACTTATCTTCACTTTCAAACTCTACACTTTCGGAAAGTGAGGCAAGCTTTTCTTTCTGAGTATCAGCAAGACCTTCAGAAACATCGGCAAGAATTACATCTGAAGCAGACTCAGAAAGTCTTGTATTCAAAGTTACATTCTTCTCGATTTGCTCATTGAGTTTGGACTCCATATCATCTAGTTTTTCTACCATGCTCTGTAGCACATCATATTTTTCTTCAGGGATAGTTACATAATGTTCTTCAAAAAGACTCTTGAGGCCAGTCATAAAGGACTCAGTAAGTTCTTCCTTAAGACCGCCTTGAACTGCAAGTTGGTTCTCAGTGAACCACTCGTCAGCAACATACTCAAGATAGCTATCAACACGCTCATTTAGAGCACCTTTGATAGACTCAACTTCTTCGAGAAGTTTTGCTTCGTATTCAGCATCAAGTACTTCTTTGATTTGTACTACTTTGCCTTTTACTGCTGCTTCAAGGATTGTTTTTGCTTTTTCCTTGAACTCCTCAGAAAGCTCTTCACCTTCTACAAGAGCATTAACATCTTCATCGATGCTTATCTCTGTATAGTCAGGTGCTTCTGCAACAACTTCTTCTTCAGTTGTTTCTTCTTCAGAAACTACTTCATCTGTTGTTGTCTCTTCTTCGGCAACTACTTCGTTAGTCACTTCTTCTTCCTCAGAAACTACGTCGTCAGTTGCTTCAACCTCTTCAGGAACCTTAACTGGAGTAGCACTCTTGCCAGCAGTTTGATCGCCAGCAGTGGCATTTTTATTAACTACATCTCTAACTTGCTTTAGAGTAGCACCAGCAGACTTCAGCTTTGCTGAATCGTCATCTGATCTGTAGTTATCTGGAGTAGGACCACCCAAATCTTCCACTGTGCCTTGCCCTGGAGTAGCAGCCCCGTCAGGACCACTCTTCATTGGTTCTCCTGGTGACGCATTAGCGTTGGCAGCAGTTTTAGAGGGAGTTGTGCCTACTTCCATTTCTTGTAAATCTTTGCCACTAGACATTGTTGTTCTCTCCGATTTCCTGTATAAAAGTTAAAATCTATATTTATTTATAAAGATTATGTTTACAATGAGTTTATAAACTCATTAAACAAATTTATTTTATGCTCTTCAAGAGCTTTTTGTGATACAAGTGTATCAATTCTGTTTTTGGTTTCAGAAGCGAGTTTTTCCCGAAGGGTAGTACCTTCCCAAATCCACTCTTTTCCTTCCATGATACCTTCAACAAAAGCATCAGGTGCTGATGGATCTGCAACGATGTCAGCAGCAGTTGCTAACATGAAGTCTTCACCAACAACATTAAACCCTTCTTTGGTTGGTTTCAATGAACCAATACCACGAGAAGAAACACCAAGTTTTACACCTTCTCCTATAAGAGACTTAGCAATTTGACCCATTGGTGTGTCAAGGATTTTTGCTCTACCTATAAAGTTAGAACCAGATTCTCTCAAAGAAGTTATCTTATGAGAAACTCTATCAAGGTTTACAGTTGGACCATCGGGATGACCCAATTCTCCAAGTGCTCTACCTGTATTGACATGTGCTTCATTATAACGTCCCACTTCTTTTTGAAGTGTTTCCATTGGATACATCCGACCATTTCTGTTCTTGATGTTTCCTTGTAGAAAGATTCCCTCAATATAAAGAGACTTCTTACCGTTTTTTTCTTCGGTAATAAATTCTACACTTTCAATTTCTTCTCTAATCAGTTTCATCAGGCATCTCCTACTATTTGAACTTGTTGTATTTTCACAGTTCCTGCACCACCTGCTTGGAGTGCTGCAACTTTCAACGATGCTCTCAAATCTGAACCTAATAAGGACTCATCCCAAGTACCAGAAACTGAAGATGAATCATAATTCACCGTGATTCTTGTACCATGATATCCATCAAAGTTTGCAGTAGTATTAACTGCAGTTACTTCTTTAAAACTGAAATTAAATCCAGTTTGTCCAGGAGCTGTTAACGAAACATAATCACCAACCACAAACTGAGAACCAGTTCCTGATTGGAAATCTATTATAGTTGTTGCTCCTTTTGTCACATTTTGAACTGTCTGTGCCCTAACTGAACCTAAACTTAATAATTCAGGTTTATCTTCAACCAAGTAAAAACTTGCGGTTGTTGCTGTTGGATCGGGTGTTTCTGGACCAACTTGAATATATGCATCGTTACTTATAGCAACTACACGCAAATATTTTGTTTTTTGGTCTATAGCACCAGACTTAGCAGAACTTCCACTTGTCGTTATACTTTCTTGGTTTCCTACAGGTTTTAGAGCCATTATCCTTAAAAGTTCATGTAATAGTTATTTATAATTACTCAGCACCATCTTCAGTTGATACGGGAGCTTCTGTTTCAGAATCTTCTATATCAGAATTAAAAGTACTATTAGCTACCTCTGGTTTAAAAGCATCAATCTTTTCTGCAGACTTAGTAAATAGCATATCTTTTATTCTATCACTAATATTTGATGGTGATTCATCAGCGATGATCATATCCATCAATTCATTTTGTACTGCATTCATATCAGGTGATTCAGTTGGTTCAGTCATGTTAAAATGTCAATGTGAGTAATCCTTTTATATTTATATCTCGCCACCCTTGGGTCTTACAATACCCGTATCGAGTTCGGCACTACCCATAGTAGCAGCTTGAGATGCCTTCTCTAAATCTGGTTCCATTATAGGTGCACCAAGATCTCCAAGAGGAGTCCCAGTTTCAGGATCTACTGGTGTCATAGGATCTATAACAATCCCATCCTTTATTTCTTTTTTCATAATCTTATCTTGTTCCAATATCTCTTCATCAGTCTGACGTAATAACTTTCTTCTTACATAATCTTGGGAGAAGTACTTGCCAATATATGGTTCAGCAGATGTTGCTGCTGCTAATCTTTCGTTAAATAACTCAGTTTCTTTTAATTCGGAGAAGTGATTATCATATAAGAAGTCATATTGTATATGCTCACTCATAGTCTCCCAGTCTTCTGGGGTAATTATATTCTTTAATAACAATTGAGTTCTAAGCATATCATTGAACAATCTTGAGAATCTCTTTCTCAAACGTCCAACAAACTTACTAAATTTAACTTCATCTCTTAAGATTTCAGAAGATCTACCAAGGTTAAATCCACCATCTCCTTCTATTCTGGAGACAGGAACATTTAATGATTTGTATAATTTCTTTTTGAAATACTCGATGTCCGTGATCTCACCGAGGTTTTGACCTCCAGGAAGAGTAGAAATTTCAGTACCACGTCCTCCTTCTCTCCGAGGGAGCCAGAAATCTTCCAGCATCGCCATGTACTTTTTGTCATCACGTACCTCTCCAGTGTTAGCGTCGTATACAAGTTTGTTACGATATCTCATCATCACGTCACGGAGATATTGCTCTGCCTTTACTTTCGGTAGATTTCCAACATCAATATAGAAAATTCTTCGTTCTGGTGCTCTGGATAGTCTGTATATTACTAAAGAATCCTCAATCATACGTAATTGATTGAGTGATTTGATTGCTTTATGCAAATAAGATAGAGTATTTCCTTTATTTCTATCTACTAAACCTGAAGTACAATATGATATTGCGTCTTTTGCTATCTTAATTCCAGCACTTGCTCCTGTTGCATTTATGTTTCCTGTTGGGTATTGTTGCTTTGGATTGTATATAAAGTACTCTTCTAACTCTGGCCATGCATAATCCATTGGATTAGCATTAGCTTTCATTACTGGACTTGCACTATTAACATTAGGATCTTGCTTTTTCTCCTGTCTAATAAAACGCATTTTCATTGCGTCAATATAACGCAATTCCTTTATTCCCTCATGAGGATTTTTTAAATCAATGATTTTATGATAATAAATCCTTCCATCTACATACCAGTTTCTATAAATTTCATGTGCTTTTTTATCAAAATCCATCAAGTCTAATATAAACTTGAACTCATCTCTTAACTTTTTCTTAATTCCGTCACTTGCATTTAAATGGTCTAAGTCTAACTCTACTGGTTGGTCGTTTGTGTCTGAAACAATTGCTTCATGAATAATATCTTCAATAGCACTATCGCATTCTGGCTGAAGTGCCATTTCACGATAACGCTTAATTAATTCAAATTCTGTTCGATATACACCTTCTAAGTCAACATAAGAACCAAAAAAACCACTACTCGCATAATGGTCAACCCCGTCCTCATCATTGCGAGGAACGGGGGATACCGCAGTCGGAGATAGTGGTTCAGTGTCCTCAATAGAGAACCCAAATAACTTAGCCATGATTTATTGAATCTTTACTCTTATATTTATATTAGTTTGGTTCACCTGATCCTGTAACACTGATTGACTGAACTTGGAATTCAACAGTGAATTCTTCGATTGTGTCACCAGTATCGTAGGAAACGTCTATTGCAGAAACGTTAGTTGGGAAGATATCAATGAATTCGTATTCTTTTAATACGACATTGGTTTCTCCTGAACTATCCTTACTACTTGCTGTAGATCCTCTACCAAGTTGGAATACCTTAGCGTTTACCATATACTCAGATGGGTCAGTAGCACCAAGGTTGTTAGACAATCTTGCTATTTGCTCTGTCCACTCTTCAAATGCATTCCTTAATGCAAATCCTTCATCGTTGATAATGGTAACTGTCCATGTGTCGATAGTTCTGTCTCCAGCAACTTTAAAAATACGACCTCTGAACGGAACATCGATTGCTGCAATATTTTGAGCAGGTAACGATGCTGCCTTACACATATACCTAAAGTTTTCAGCATTCCAACTGATTCCACCTGGAAGGGTAGTCAATTCCACCTCAAAGAGATTAGGTCTTGCACCGCCACCGACGAGTGCAGACTTAAACATTGAGATGGTTTTATTCTCTCTACTTGTTGCCATGATTGGGGTTCCTCCTGTTGTTATTTAGATTCTGAATTAAACTCTACCGACCACTTCTTCAAAGTTAACACCAGTTCTGGTGGCAACAAATGTTAGAGTTACGTAGTTGATTGACTTCGCTGGCTTCAGGAAGATGTCTGCCCTGAATTCATTATTATCGATAACATCAGGTGTGTTGTTTGTTGTGTCGCAAACAACTAAGAATCCATAAAGTCCTCTCTTTGCCTGAACATCACGTAGGTATGGTTCAACGATGTTGCGGAAGTTTGCCCTTGTCAACTCATCGTTGAGTTCAAAGAGCTGTGCTTCTGCTGCTTTCTGTAATGCTTGCTCAATTGTTAGGAACAATCTTCTAACATTAATTCTATCGAAAGCAGATGCATATCCCAGACCTGTTTTGTCTCCAAATAACAGAGTACCAATTCCAGGTTGAGTGATAACTGAGTTAATCCTTGCAGGATATAACTTATCTCTCTGTGCCTTGGTTGGATTGTATGCAAGTTTAATTGCATTATTCAAGATTCCTCTTTGCTGTCCAGCAGGTGAGAACCAAGGATATGCGTTCAATGCTGTGCGAGCCATTAGACCTGCGATGTCAGCATTAGTTGGAATCCAACGGAACTTGTTATTAAACCTATCATAGGTGTACTTATATCCACTATCAAATGTTGCATAAGATGAGGAGGATAATGTACTGAAGTAATTAATCAAGTTAGTTGTTTGTGTGTCATCATTAGTAACACCAACAACACTTGCTCTGTGAGGACCAACTGTTGCCATGCAATCAGTTCTTGCATTAGCAAGAGAGATTACATAATTTGCTTTTGCCTGTGAATTATACTCTTCACCACATCCTGGACCCATTATAATATAGTCTACCTGAATCTCATCTTTGTTAGAGAACTTCTGATATGCGGTCATTAGGTCTGAAAGTTCTGCTTTCATTCCTGTTCCAACACCAGTAGCACCAGCATAATCTGTACCATTGGTTAAGATATATGTGGTATTACCAGTAGCACTGAAGGTTATACCCTGTGCATTCTGACCCCAAAGACCATCTGCTGTAGATATTGGTGAATATGAAGCAGCAGTACCATCAGATTTAGTAAATCCAGTAGCAGCAGGAGTTGTACCCCATACAGAATCAGCAGCAGCTGATGGGTTACCACCAGCATAAACATATGTTGAATAGTCTGCAATAAACTGCTCGTACCAAATCTTCTGAGGAGAATTGACTGCAGAAACTGAGTCAAGTGCCTTAGAAAGATTTAAATGCTTCTCAACAATATTACCCTGAATACCTGTGATAGTTCCGTCATCATCAACAACTACAACGTGACAACCATCTCCTTTACCTTGTCTATCAAGTGAATACTTGTTAGTAGTAGGTCTTGGAGCAATTGACTTCCAATAAGTGGTTGCGTTACTTAATCCAAGGGTTTGAGAATCATACCAATCAGCAACTGTATTAGCTGTAAATGTTGCTCCAACCTTTGTACCACTATTGTTTAAGAATGTAACTGTATCGGAAGCAAGGAATGATGCATATCCTGCACCTTCTTCGTAATCAATCTTTGTTTCTACTCCTGCAGTTGATACTCTTGAAACAACCTTAATATCAGCAACATTAGTTACTGTATTGATTCCTGTAACAATACCCTTAATATATCCACTAAACAATGAAGTACTTCCTGCACCAGGTAGAACTACGTCAGTCTTAGTTACTGATACACCGAAACCAGCTACTGCAGTATCAGGAACATCTGATAGAGTAATTGTCTGGTCTGCGTAATCATCAATGAAGCAAACTTTTAATCCATTTGCCCATGTACCTGGGTTCTTACCAGCAAAGTTAAATGTAGATTGGTCTACATGGTCTGATTGATAATCATCATAGTTATCAATCCTACCCGCATTATTCATAGTAACGGATGCAAAACCAACGCCAGCGTTAGCATTACTTAGTGTGCTTCCTGCTGCCCTTACTACTTTAAGAACACCACCATATGAAAGGTATGATGATGCACTCATCCAATACTCGTATTGATTATCTGTACTCTTTGGTTTACCGAATACATTAATCAAATCTTGCTCTGTTGCAATGTCTGTTGCCTCGTTAACAGGTCCAATTGGAAATGGTCCTGCAATAGCACCAATGTTATCCAATACATTATCAGCTCTTCCTACTGTTAAGTCAACCTCCCTTACCAGTACTCCAGGAGATAATTGAGGAGTCGCCATGTTTTCTTTCTCCGAATCTCAGAATTAATCTGAAATTATTTATTGTTTTTAACCTTTACAAATGCTATGAACAGTGCGTGAACAACTAAGAGAGGTATTCCCACATGTATGATCTGTCTCCATACTCATCTGCATTAAACCATTTATCTCCATCTGCATCTACAAATGAATCATCACCCAAACCATCATCCATAAAACCAAATGGAGCCATGTCTTGCTCTATCTGATTTTTTTGGTCTTCATATAATCTTTTTCGTACATCTTGGTCAGTCAGTTCTTTAAAATAATCACATTGAACCAACCATGCATATATTACCAAGCACATTGCAAGGTCATCATTACAACCTTCTTCTGCCTCAAATGAATTACTCTTCTGAATGAATGTAGTTAATTCACTCATAATATCATAATCGCATGAAAGAAGTTTATCCTCTTCAATCAATGTTTTTAAACTAAGAGCACCAACTTTCTTAACAGTCTTAGACATCTTAACTCCAAGTTGAGTCTTCTTACCAGAAAATCCTTGACCGACAACTTGACCTGCTCTACCTCTCATAGAACACATAAGAAGATTTTTATACTCTAAATCATAATTCAATATAGATGCTACTTGATCACCTATATCATTTACCTCACATAATACAAAAGCATCATTATATTTCTTTCCTACATTTTCGATTATAGTCGGAAACAACATAGGTTTGATTTCATTATTCCTATACTTTGCAACAACTGCATGAGGGAATTCTGTTATATCAATTACTACAAATGCAGAATAATCTTTAGAAACACCTCTTGCTACGTCTACAGTAATTGCATAATCATGTCCTTTTTGTGGGTCAACATATACATCTAATCCAGCACTTCTCTTTTCTGGTTCTTGATAAACCATACTCCTCAATTTACTTGGAGCAATAAGAGTATCAACAGAACCTAAAAACTCACACTCAAACTCAACTCTAAACTGTTGGTCTGATGTGTTTGCAATAGTTTGTTCTTTCCATTTAGAATCCCTACCAGGAACCTCTGACCAATGAACATCAGTTGGCACATATTCGTTTTTACTTCTTTCCGCATCGTGCCACATACGGTAGAAGTGATTCATTCCGTGGGGGGTCGAGACAATAATAACCTTAGTAGACTTACCAGAAGTAATAGTAGGATAAACAGAGGCAAAAAACGAATCAGCAATATGATTTGGAACGAATGCAAACTCATCCAAAAACAATATATTGAATGACATTCCTCGAACAGCTGAGGCAGATGTTGAAGCAGCCAGGATTTTGGAACCATTTTCTAACTCCAGTGAACCTCTATTCCAAGACAAGACACCTTGTTGCATCCACTTGGGAACATTCTCATATGCAGTTTGTAGTCTGCCAAGAAGTTCCCTTGCGGTTGCTGCCTTGTTTGCCAGAATACCAATATTTACACTATCATTAAATAGCAGATAATGCAACAGATAGGATATAACAGTTGTAGACTTACCTGTCTGACGAGGCATCTTACAAATGTTAAATCTATTAGTATGAAAATTATTAATTAAACCTTCTTGAAAATCATAAGGTTCAAATGGCATCAAACCAGCATCAAGAGTAACAATCTTTACATGCTTCTTTGCAAAGTAAACAGGGTCTTGTTTACATGCCATAAACTCAAGAATTTGCTCTTGTGTAAATTCAATTCTGGTATTTGCCCGTTTGAGATTGGGGTTACCTAAATAAATGTCATCAGTCATAATAAGTCCTACATCATTTCGTATTTACCAAAGTGTTGTTTATCATGCTCTATCGTCTTCTGTGTCAAATCTATAATTTTTTCTAACTTCTTTATTTTCTTTTCCAACTCTTTTGTTTTATTTTCCTCCGACTTGGAGGAGTGGTTCTCCTGGGTCATAGTCTGATACCTGGTAGTTCCAGAGTTTAGCATTAGGATACACTTTTCTCACTTGATCCTGTACTTCTCTGCGTGAAGGGATTTTGACTTGGGGGAAGAACATTTGTAAGATGTAGTTCTTTCCTCTCCATGCCAAATAAACATGAATTATCTTTCCTGTCTTTCTTGATACATAAGTTGTTTTTTCTGGTATTGTATATTGGATATTATTTTTTGGAGATATCATAGGTTGTGGTTTAATTATATCAATGACTGTAGTACTACCGCCATCAATATGATCTATTTTAACACTATCCTCTTTAAACTGTGATAGTGATTTAGATTCACTCATTCCTCCTCCATTAGAGCCATTACCACTCCCACTACTCCCACCATTGCCATTGCCATTAGAATGGCCCACGCCATTCCCATTACCATTTCCGTTTGAGTTCCCATTTTTCTTTTTACTATCCTCATCAGGATCAGGTCTTAACCATCCTCCACGAGTTACATAATGTCCACGGGGAATTGGCATACACTTCTTTTTAGTGTTGCAATAATATTTTCCTTCAGGACACTTTTTCATCAAAATATCAATACCTACGTTATATTTATCAATTTATGCATCTAAGGCGGTATAAATCACCTTAAAAGTTGTTGAGTTGGAAGATGCTGGAAAACCTAAAAGTCTTAAATCATTACCATTAATATCAGCAGAAAAAGTTGCAACACCTACTGGTTCGTTAATTGTTCCAAATTCAGATAGGTATGCAGTAGTTCCATTATGAATTACATTTATTGTAGTCTTATTATAGTTTGTACCTTCAGTAGTTTGAATTTGATAATTTACAGATCTATATATCGTTGATGCTAAAGAAACTAATGTTGATATATCTGTAGATGTAGTTGTAGAGATTGAAGACTTAACCAATCCAGCACTCAATTCAAGAGTCTGTTTTGTTACTGGTGGAGTTTTGACTATGTATGGCATGATATTAATTAGCAGTTTCTAAGAGACTTAGTATAATTTTAAGAGTACTATTTTGACCCGATTTTATAGCTACCGAATCATTAGTTTCTAATACTAATTTACCTGTCATTGGAATAAATGCATCTGCAACGGGAACATTAGCACCTTTAATGATTTCAGTTTTTGTACTTGACCTCACATGAGTCATAGTAACTGTAGAATCAGAATTACCATAATTGGTAATATGGGCATATAGCACAATAGCAGTATAACCAGTGGGAGCAGTATAAACTGTCTGCTCACTGGTTGTTATTTCTTTAGTAACTGTTTGAAATCTATTAAGTGCTAACTGAGCCATATTAACTTAGTGCTAAAATAAATGGTGTCATTTCTGTAAACAAACTCTTAGTGAACGACCTTCCACTAATCGTACCAGTATTCTGATTAATTTGTAATCCATCACCTATTCTAAAGTTTCCAGATTGATCAGTACTGGTATAAACAACTTTGCCACCATTCAAGGTTACAACTTCATTTGCTTGATTAGTAACTCCACCTCTTTTAGGTGTAGCATTTATAATCTCATTTCCAGAACCAACATACTCGAATGTATGTGAACTTGCTACTATTCTACTTGATTGAGCAAAATATGCGGTAGTTCCTACACCAACTGCATTAAGAAGATTTTCATCCAAAGTAACAGTAGTTATTCCAGATACAAGGGGTGTTGAACTATTTATCGTGTAATAAATGGGTGCCATATTAGCAGTTGCTGTTGCAGCATTACTTCCACTTTGAGGTGCTGAAATTGTCACATTAGGAGTTCCTACATACTGACTTCCACTACTAATGATGGAAATAGAAGCAACTGAGTCCCCTTCTAAAGTTGCAAATGCAGTAGCAGTTTGCCCATTAGGTCCAGTTGGAGTATCAACTGTAACTGTAGGAGTAGCACTATATCCTGTTCCTCCAGAACCTACTTTAATAGTCTGAACTGAATTATACAATTGGTCAAAATAAATTACTTGACCATCATAAGGTCTATCCAAATCAAGTTGTGCTCTACCACCAGAAACATAAGTGTGACCAAGTGTAGATACACCAACATTTATAGAAAAACTTCTACCAGCATTTGAAACTGATTCAACTTCAAAAACATAAGGTGCTTTTTCTGGATATACCTTATTACCATAACTACAATCCATTAAAATACTGGAAAGAGTAACTCCCATTCCTACTTGGAATCCATGATAACTGCTTGTAGTAACAGTTGCTATACCGCTTATATTATCATATGCAAAATTAGTTAAATTATGTACTGGTGCAGTAACACTCATCTCTACTTGGTCTTGAGAATCTGCAGCAGATGATGTAATAATTCCTACGTATTGTGTTGGACCAACTCCTTTTGCTACTAATCCTTTTGTACCAAAACTACAGTTACTATTTGCTAAATCTGCTTGACCTCCTTCATGACATGAAATTGCTTCATCGCAGCAAATAGTAAATACGGAAACTAACTGAGCAAATCCTTCATTAGTTACAGCAACTCCTACACCACCTTGATTATATTGTGTAAAGGAGTCTACGTTCATTGCTTTCAATGATCTTGCTTGATTACCATCAATATAAATTCCTGTTCCTGTAGTGGTATTACTGGTACAGTTCTGAACATATGGACCTTTCCAAGCACCTCCATTTACATTTTCTGCAATATCATCTCCTGTTGGGAAAGCAACCGCAGCAGCAGGGGAAAGATGCCCCACGAAAGTCATATTTGCTAATTTATCTCCCTTTCTTACATGGAAAATATCTGAAGTATTATTATTGGGTGCAACTGTAACAGTTCTTTGATCATCCCCAACAATAGCAACAAATGCAGGAACTTCGATTGGATTATCTTCTGTATAATTTCCAGAAAGAACTTTAACAGTAGTACCTGCTTCTGCAGCATTAACAGCAGCTTTAATAGTTAAAAATGCATTATCAATTGATGTACCGTTATTTTTATCTAAACCATCTTTCGCAACATAAAGGACATTTGGTGCAGAGTTAATACCAGATGCAGTTGATTTAATTTCTACATTATCACCAAGTATAATTTTAGTATGAGTAATACTAACAATACCAACTTGAATAGTTTCTGCAGAACCATCTAAAGTAATAGAAGATCTACCAACAGTAAGAACACCAACAACCCTTGCATCACCGTCCACATATAGGGCGGTATTCCCTAATCCAACATGTACGGTTCCTATTCCATTAGCAGAACCAAGGGTGGTTAACCCTACAACTGAGAGGTTTTGACCGACCCTTACATCTTCACGGGCGGTTATTACACCAATAGAATCTACATTCTTTACATCTTCATAGGTAAGAGTTCCTGCAATAGAAACGTTACCTGTAAATTCTGCATCCCCATCAACAAATAACCTCTTTCCTGCAACTGCATTTGCCCCTACACCAATATTAGATGTAGTATTAATACCAACTGCATCTGATTGCCAAAGTCCAGCACCACCACCAGCACTACTACTTAAAACCCACTTATAATCTTTACGAACATATGCTTGTCCATCATAAGGAGCATCTTCTATACCACCACCGCCAAGGGTTGATAGTTGTTGTTGAATGCGATTAATAAAAATCTTATATTGGTTTTGAAGATCTTCAAGAGTCGCATAATTTTTATCAAGAGGTGTTAGTGGGTCTGAATTATCCTCTTCAGGAGGAATATTTAAGAGACCTTCAGTAAGAACTTCTTCATTAAATTTACTAAAAACTTCTTCTAAATGATTAATTTTTTTAAGAAGTTTTTGATTCTTTTCTTCAAAAGAAGAATATAAATTTTTTGCTTCTAATATATACTGCTCTTGGTCAGGAATTCTTATTGAAGAATACTTTTTATAAAGACCCCTAATTTCTTTGTTTATACCTTTAATATCTTCATCATAATATTTTACTTCAGGTACTGTTGGAATAGAATCTTCTACTGAAGAAATCTTTTCCTCCAATCCCTTTATTTCTTCATCATAATACTTTACTTCAGGAACTTCAGGAATATCTTTCCTTACTTCTTTAACAGACTCAAATATCTCTTTAATCTGCTTATCATAATACTTGACTTTAGGTAATTTAGATATAGATTTTTCAATTAACTTTATATCTTTTTCAATCCCAGAAATTTCATCATCATAATATTTAATTTCTGGTATGACAGGTATCTCTTCACGAACCTGTTCAATTGAATCGATTAATAGATTAAGTTCATCCTCATAATATCTAACCTCTGGAACTTCAGGAATACTCTTTCTAACTTCCTCTACCAACCCTTTAATTTTATCTAATTCATCATCATAAAGAACTGGTTCTGGTACAACTGGTATTTCTGAACGAACTCTTTCAATATTTTCTTTTAGCGAAGATAGATTATTATATAAGTCGGATGGATCAAACTGTTCTGGTATACTCTCTTCTACTTCTGTTATTTCTGCACGTAAAAGATTGAGATGACCTTCATAACTAACCTGGTC
>VTLG01004584.1_pt1 | contig 17703 bp, 25 predicted proteins | sample 4694571 | NCBI WGS metagenome assembly VTLG01 (sample SAMN12604809, study PRJNA352737) | marine metagenome | biome: ENVO:00000447; feature: ENVO:00000209|ENVO:00000569|ENVO:01000036; material: ENVO:00002151; isolation source: viral sequences binned using virsorter ... | reverse complement strand
AACTATCTGTTAAATCTATTGAACTTCCTGCAATCTTCCATCTACCAATTAAATTATCTGCACCGCTTGATTCGTAATTTATCTTAGAAGCTATTTCTCCTACTTCTGTTGCAGTTAAAACATCATCGTATAATCTAACATCTGCTAAATTCCCCGTTGTAAAGTTTTCTTTATCTCTTCCAATATAAACCTTGTTTGCTGTTAAAGTGTCTGTTCTTGCACTAAAATCATTAGCCAATAAGGTTTTACCAGTGTCAAATAATTGACCGTCAATATAAAAATTATAATTGCCTAACGTGCCTGAACCACTACCATTATAGGTTACAGCTATGTGATGCCAAACATTAGTATGTAATTTAGCTGCTGCCGTTACACCAACAGTATTGTCATTACTTGACGTTCCGTATTCTTTAAAACAAAGTGCAAGAGAATAGTAATGATTAGAATCATCTTCATCAAGTATCAATACTGCACCATCATTGCTTGATGTTGAAGGAACTAAACTCATAATTACATTTCTACTTGAATCCGTCATATAAATCCAAGCAGTTATAGAAAACGCAGTCCCAGACCATTCAATATCTCCTTTAGAAGATGTAGCTAACAAAAAATCGTCAGTGCCGTCAAAAGTATGAACTGCGTCAAGATTTACATTAACGTTTGCAGATCCTAAGTTACCTTCTATGATCCCGCCCGTGCCTACTATATTGATTGTTCCCATTAGTTAATTGTTCCTCCTACGTTTCTTATTCCACCTAAATTGACAGTAGTGTGTGTGCTTAAGTCTGTTGTTGCAGAACCTAAGATTGTAAGCACCCCATCAACTGTAAGATTATTAGTATTAGCAGACTGTTGCCCATAACGAGTTGTTGTACTTCCATCTCCTACTGTCATATTACCTCTTACTGTTAAATGATGAGAGTTATTCTGAAAATCAAAATCTCCTACAATATCTAAATTGTTTAGAATAGTTAATGCTGCATTTGGATAAAAATCTAAACTTGCTCTTGTTGTTTTTAAATTGTAATATGGCCCTTCATTGGCTTGTGTTGTTGCATCTGTATCTATTGCAACAGTTCCTTTATTGTGAGTAAATGTTCCGCTGTTTAATATTGCGTTACCTGCACCCGACTCACTTGTTATTGTAGTAGTTCCGCTTGTTGCACTGTAGGTTCCACCACTGTTGATCGTAAGACTTCCTAACTCAACTGCACCGCCTGACGTTCCAGACCAATTAAGTGTGCCAGTTACACTTGCATCACCATCTACTTCTAAAGTAGCTCCTGAAGTTGTTGCCCTCAAAATTCCTGCCGTTATTGTAAGGTCTCCTTCACATTTTAAATCATCAGGATTTCCTGCTAAAACTATGTCTGCACTTGAGTGATTAATTGTTAAATGATGCAAGGCATTTTCTGATTTAAAATAAATGTTAGTTGCTGCTGGAGTAGTAATTAAAAATGTCCCATCACTATTGTTAAAAGTCATCGAGTTATTCATAACTATTGCTTGACCGCTACTATTTTCTGATGTAATAGTTGTTGTCCCACTTGTTGCAGTAAGCGTGCTACTTGCTTGACATTTAAGACTACCAAAACTAACTGCTGAAGCATTACAAGTTAATGTTCCTGATATATCTACATCTCCTGTTACTGTAAGGTTGTGATTCTGCGAACCATCTACATCAAGCGTACTAAGTATTCCTGCCGTTATTGTAACATTCCCTTCAAATTCCCTACTACCAGCAGTATCCATATTTCCAGCCAATCTAATGTCTGCACTTGCATGATTTATTACAAGACTATGTGGATTTGAAGTTGAAGGCCATCTTATCTGTGACTGACCTGCATATGTTATTGTAATTGTACCATCATTGTTATTGAAAGTTCCCACTACATCTATAACTCTATTAGAATGTTCACCACTTATAGTCAAAGAACCACTTGCGTCAGGTGCGTTTAAAGTTCCTGTTACTGTAACTCCTCCTGCACTAGATACTGCTGAAGAATTACAAGTTAATGTTCCTCCACTTGCTATATCTATTCTTCCTGTTACTGTAAGGGAATTAGAACCTGCTGACTTTAACTCTCCTGAATTTATTGTAAGATTTCCAGATATTGATGTATTACCAAGAAAAGTGCCAATAAAACTTGCATGGTTAATTACTAAATTTCTAAGACTTCCAGAAGTGGGAACTATGTCTATAAGTGTAGTAGCTGGCGTTCTCATGTCTAAATCTAAACTTGTTGTGGTATTGTCTGTAATTACACCATCTATTTTAACTGCATATCCATCTGTTGTAGCCCCAGTGCCGTCTGCCTCACCAAGTATTGTTAACTTACTACCAGAGTCAGAACCAATCTCTCCATTAGTTGAAACCGTAAGTGAATTACAAGAGTCATTACTATCTACATTACAAGCATTTATACTTGATGTATCTGGTATTACTACATCATCTCCGTCACCAGGAACTGAACCTGTGTCCCAATTAGCTGCTGTAGAATATGCCGTAGAACTAGAGCCGTCCCAAGTAACTACAGCCATTCACTAAACTTGCTCCGCATAAACGTAGCAGGTTAGATCAGCACCATTGCCTGTTGCCCTTACACATAGATGTCTTACTGGTGTTGTTGATATTGCCTTCAATGCAGCACTACTTGTTCCAACAGTAATATCGTCTCCTATCTGAACCCAATCAGTTCCACCTTCTGTGCCTGGACTATTTACTAAAGAACCATAGACTTTAGCAGTGGCTGCTACGGAACCATCTGTATTACGGATCTGGATTGCATATCTGTTAAACAAAGCACAGTCAAACATGTTTAATACCGTTGTTTCGGATCCGCCAACTGCCGTTTCTGTATTAGCAAATAAAGCTGCATTGCGTGTCTGATCTAGTCTTAATGTTGTTCGTACTACTGTCGCTACCATTAGTCTGCCCTCTTAGGCTTTTTAAGTCCCTTGGGTTTTTTAGGCTTTACTTCTTTTTTGGGCTTGGCTCTAGCAGCTTTGCCCCTAGATTTAGGCTTTCTGCTCCCAGTCTTAAGCCCCCCGCCAACGTCTTTTTTGCCGACGGGATCCTTAATCTGTAAGCTTCCAGCTTCTTTGCGACTACGGAGTTCTGCAATGAGTGCTTCATCTGTGATTTCAAGTTCTTCACCTGGATAGAACGTGACATTCGCCCCAGTGCCAATCCTCCTAATAAGAGGCTTAGCCCCATGATTGATGATCTTGACCATATTCTAAGACCTCCAATCACTCTAAGCGTTCAAATCTCTTACACTACCGCTGGTATTAAACTTGTAAGTAATCAATTCCATTGCACTAATCAATGCAAATTGTTTAGTCAATGATTGTGTTACTGCTAAGTTGTCGTTAGCTACATAAGTTGTTGGTGCTGCTACTCTTAATGCAAGTTGTGGCAAGTCCAACAAGTGTATTCTTGATACTGTATCTTTTGCTACGTGTTGTGAAACGAAAATTGGTATACCATTGTAAGATCCAACTCTGCTGTCGTAGTTTAGACCAGCTTGTCCGAGAACTCCATTCTGAGATGCTGCTCCGCCTTGTGCTGCATCGTAGCGTAGGATAGTAGCTGCGCCACCATCTCCACCTTTGGTTAATAGCTGTTGTAAGTTCATGTATGTGTCATGACCTGTCAATATAATCAAATCATTATAGTTTGCACCATTAGTCATTGCGCCTTCAATTATTGTGTCTAGCATTGCAGTTGTAAGTGCTCTGTCGGTTCCACTGTTGTGTGAAACTGTTGCATCTGCCCAAGTTGCCGCTGATCTGTCAATAGTTGTGTACATATCAATATCTGCTCTAGCTGAAAGTGTTGCGTTAGCTGCAGCGTCACTCATTGTGACACGATCAATAGATTCTAAATTGTTCCCAGCCACAGTTTCTGCTGTTGCTAATAACATTTCATCCATACCAAAGACGTGGGCATCTCCCATTTCTTTTCTCATAAATGCAGCCAAACCTTTCAAACCATCATCTGCATCAGATAATAATTCTGCTTTGGTTGAAATTTCGTAAGGTGTTACAATTTCTTTTAATGTAGCATTAATTTCTACTAAAGTTGGTGCAGTTGTGTCACCGAAAGCTGCGCCTTCTGCGGTTCCTGCTGCGTAATCTGCGTTACCACCGTCATCTACTGGACGAGTTGTCATAACTCTCCAACCTGATTGTGTCCAAGGTTCTTTCTTCAATAGCTTTGCTACTTCAGACTTGGTGTTTAACTGATTGTAAACTTTTGCGCCGTATACAACATTGAAAGCTCCTGCAACGTTAGATGTAGTAAAATCTAAATCACCTTTCTCTATGCCGTATCGTTTTGCTATGCCTAGTGTTCCGCCATAGTAGGCGTTTATATATTCTTCCATTTCCATGTTTAGTTACCTCTCTCTAGTGCTTCTAATTCTTCCCATGACTTGCTAACAAGATCATCGAAATTGTATTTTGCTTTAGGAGTCTCAATAGTTTTTGGAGCTGGTGTATTCTTGGATCCTGAGTATACGTTAAATCCGTATTTCTTCAAAGTTGCCAAGGATTTCTCCAATGTATCTTCTTTTTCTGTAGGTTTGGCAGATTTTTCTTCTTCCATTTTTTCTTCATCTTCCTCTTCCTCTTCCTCTTCGGCCTCATCTTCGTCTGCATCAGGTTCTTCTTCCATTTTAGCTTCGCCTTCGGCCATTTCTGCCAAATAAGCCATTACTTCCTTGAGTTTACCGAGAGTTTGTTCCAGATCTTTTGTAAGTTCTTCTTCCTTATTTAGATCCTCTTCTCTAACTGGTTCATTTAACGCTTCTGCAGCTTCTGGAGCTTCTTTAATCTCCTCAACTGGCTCGGATTCTTCCGATTTATGCGTTCCGCATGTGCAAGTGGACATATTTCTCATTCGGAACCAATTATATATAAAGACTTTTTTAATTTCGGAATCAACTTTTTAGACCACTCGGTCCTGTAGATGTTCCCATATCTAATCTAAATTGCATACCCGAAGTTCTACCTGTGCTACCGTCTGGTTTATTGTAAGTTTGATCAAATCTTCCTGGATTATACCATAACTCAGAACAGAAAGCTCTTTCATCTCTTACATTTCTTCTTCCTGGCATTCTTTCAATTCTTCTTACATTAGCTCTGCAATTATCAAACCATACTTTACCAGGTGTTTTTTTTTTACTAATTATCATTTCCATTATATCATTAAGATGTTCGTTTGTTTTTTTAAGTGATTTAGTTTTAACTGTAGTCATATCTTTTTTACCTAATATATCGGAAACATTTTTCTTACTCCACATTTTACAAGACCAATACCTTGCTTTGTCTTTAGGACCTGGATTGTCACAATTATGTCTTGCTCTAAATTGTCTGCGTTTTTCTGGATCATCACGTTTAATATCCATTTTAGGATCACCAAACTTAACTACTACTACATTCCCTTTACTGTTTTTTACATAAACGCCAAATTTTTTTTTTTCACCGCTTAACCTAAATGGTTTGTTTAATTGAACTTTACGCCCTTGATACTCTGCTTTTGCTATTGGCACACAATTAGGTACTTTTCTACCTCCTTGATATTTAAATCCAATCATCTCATAACCACTCCAACATGGTTTTTTCCTAATTGTTTTAAGTATATCATCAAGCAACTCGTTAGATTTACTAAATCTACGGGCTTGTATGGCCCTTTCCTGCCTTACAGCTCCAGCTCTAGTGTCATGGCAACCTAACACCTTTCGGTCCTTTTTACCGAGCAAACAGTATTCCTTGCCTCTACGTTCTATGATCTTCTCTACCATGCCTTCTATCTCATCCAATGTTACTTGGACCGTGTTTGACTTGGCTTTTGCCATAGCTACATCTCTTACTGTAGCTTCGGGGTTGGCAGGATTATCTCCTACCCAAGAAACCGACCATAAATCTAGTTCGTTAATTTGATTGTGGCAACTATCTTCATCACAAACTTTTTCTTGATCTATTGCTTCACCCCTAATACTACTGGCTCCAGTGGAACCAAATTCTTGAATCTCCTTCCATACTTTGTTGTGCATGGATAACTTGTCATGAATCCCTACTCTTACCTTAACTTTACCATCTTTAATTTGATATGCTAAAGGAAGTCCTATAGGTTGTTCTTCATGCCTGTATGAATATACACCATATTTCATATAAAAGTCCATTGACTCTTTTATTGTTTTTGTAGGGATCTTATCGTTTTGTTTATCTATAACTGGAGATGAAATATATGTTTCCATTACTCTTTCGTTATACCAATCGGGCCTATACACTATCCAACCTGTATCGTTCTCGTTTTCTTTAAAGATAGTGCTTACTGCCACAACCCTACTTTGAGCTTATTATTATTAAAGTTTTTTGCTATTTCGGAAATAGACAGACACCTTCATTTCCACTGGAACTTTTAGAAAGAGTCAAAGACTATACTATACTATAGCTAATAACCCGCCGTACCCCTCTAAAAACTATAAAAAAATAAACCGCACACTTTTTGTAGAGTTCCAGTGGAAACAAAGGTGTGTGTGTGTAGTGCAGTGTGTACTACACTATCTATACTGATGACTTGAATGCTTCTGCTTCTAATCTTTCTGCTAACATAAGACTCCAAGTACGTTTGAAGTTAGGAGCATTCTTTACTACAGCTCTTCTAAAATAAGGTCTAGGCTCTATACCTTTACGTCTAATGTTCTTAGCGATAGAGTTAGCCATAGCTGGTCCATACCCTAATACACGATCTGTCCATTCTATAATACTTTTCATAAATTCACCAGATCCAGTTTCTGCGCTATGCGGACCCGTTCCATACTCTACCGCTTCAGCATAAGGAATAGAAGTACCTACCCAATATGTAACTAAACCGTTAGCTAACTCTCTTTGACCATCAATTTCTACTGCACCTTTTAATGCTCGATCACTGCCAAGCCCCTGTGGATATGGTTGATTCATCTGTGCCACTACTTCACCTTTTACATCTAATGCAGTTTGCTCTATTGCATCTGCTGTAATTTCCATGATTGCATCAGGTAATATACTAAAATCATTCTGAACATTACCCAAATTAGGGTCAAAGTTCATTTCTATTTTAACCATTATTTGTATTCTAATACAGCGTCAATATCGTCATCGCCATATTTTTCCTTCCATTTCTTTTTTATATATTCTTCGCCTTTTTTATAATAATTATATTTTACTTTTTGTTTCTGTTGTTCTCTAACTATGTGTGGCCCTCGTTTCCATTCCAACTCTGCCTGACACTCTTGACATAGCCCACTTCCTAAAATGTGAACTCGCATTCCACTTGCTAAACATTTTTTACAATTACTCATCGCCCTATCTCCTGTTGTTTTTCTTGATCTGTTAAACTATCCCACCAATCCCAAAATTCTTTATCTCTTTTATCTCTCATCTTACCATCACCAATACTGTTCTTTGATTTGGATGCAACAATGCTTTACCTGTAAGTGTAAACTTGTATTTAGCTCCAATGCGTTGTTGTAGCTCTATTAACTCATCCAAAAATAAACCACCTGCTGGGATCCTGCCACTTAGTTCCTGATGCGCACCACATGTTCTATTGTCGTTTATAATCTGCAAACTGTATTTGAACCTATCTTCTAACGTATCTTCTGCTTTAGCATATCCTCTAAATCTACCCTCGTTAAATACATTTAACATTTCAGTTCTAGCAATCCTACCTAACTTCCAAGCTTGTGTATTTGCTACAGCCCTTACTTGATCAACCATATTAGCCATAGCAACATTTAAAGCAGCCGCTTCAAATATAACTTTATTCATTTCAGTATTAAGATCGTTTTCAAAATTACCTAACGCTAAACCTAAAGGTCCGCTATTTTGAAGTATTCTAATATCTTCTAAGTCAAACTCATCTCTATTATATGACTTAACTCCTAAACCAGGAGCGTCTGCATACGCTGATCTAGCTCCATTAAGGTAAGCATCAGTTACATCGTCCTCTATAGCTTCTCTTAACTGTTTGGAAATCATTAGAGTTATATCTGCAACTGCAGCTCTAAGGTCTACTATGTTAGTAATGCCTTTTAAGTTTTGAAACTCTTTAGTTAAGACTGCTCGGAGGTCTCGTAAAGCTCGGTCAATGTAGAGAGATGCTCGTTTGGCACCCCTTCCTCCAGCGACTCCTGAGAACGCCTTAGAAAATCCTGCCTTACTGCCTCTGCCGACTTCGGTAGTACTAATTCTCCATCCTCCCCTAAATCCACATCAATACCTGCATTTTGGAACTGCGTAATTATCTGTGCCTTTAGATTCATGTTATTTAAATATTGGGTTTCATTTCTTTCGTTAATATCATTGAAACGAATTGTCCAAGTTTTTATTCCCATTAATTTTAATAATGGTTTTATCAACCCTAACTCAACACATCGTTGAGTTTCTCTTATTGTTCTGTCAAATATTGTTATTTGTTCTCCTTCTGAATTTAGTCCACCTACTCCAGACATGTCACCAACAACTAACGGCATAACGCCATAGGAAGCGTTAATGTCGTTGTTAATACGATCCATGTATGGTAACATCATCAACTCGTCAAAATTAGGCATAATAGATACAAACTTAGCCGTGTTAGATCCTTCCTGACTACTTATAATAGGAATAAAATTAGGATTGCGTCTTGTTTCTTCTGCTATGTATTCTCCTAACCTGTTAAGTGACTCCTCATTATGCCCAGGAATATCTAAGAATCCTTTAGGTGGCCTCTCTAATCGATATACTTTGTTCTGTAGAGATTCAATGGCAAGAGCAGTTTCTATTTTCTTAGAAAGACCCATAATTGGTGATTGACCATACAACCTAGCTGTTGAACTATACTTGTTAAAATGTATAATCTCATCACGTGCAAATGGTATGTGTTCACCATCTACTTCATAAAAATAAGCCATTGCAACTAACTTAGTGCCTGTATCTTTGTTATGAGTACCAGACATAAACTCTCTAGTAAGTGGGTCAAACATTTTATCTTCCAGAAACTTACCAAAGCCATCAACGTAAAATCGCATGTGCTTTGCATCTTCTACCCAAAGCTCCTTAACGATTTTACCAGTAGTTTCTCCATTGTTGTCTAAAACTCTATCATAAACAACACTAACCCAACAGTCGTCAAATATTTCAAGTTGTCTAATTACGGCTTTAAAAAACTCCATGCCCGTTATGTCTGCATTACCGTTAGTAGGATCTCTTAATACTCTACTAATCGCTACTTTTTCTTCGGGATCCCCATTTCCTAAATCAATAAAATCCCATTCTTTAGCTACTGCTTGACTTGCTATTCTTGTAATTACTGTTCGTAAATGTGAATACCGATCAGCCAACATCTCTAAATAATTCTGATCTACTGGCGGTAGTATTGCTTCTTTGTATGCAAGATCAGTACTTACTCCAGAATACACTGGAGTCCTTGCATCCTTTATCATATTCTTTTCTAAATAATCTTGTATTCCTGACTTCCTTACTGGAGCAGGTTTGCTACGGAATCTATCGAGTAAGCCCACGTTTAATCTTATCTAACCCCATGTTAATGTTTTTAAGTTTTTGTTTGTTTACGGAATCTATAGTTCTTTTTAACTTTCGAGACCATGCTTGACCCGAATCACCACCCATGCGCTTCCACATTATATATCCTTTACTAGGTCTTTTCTTATTGTCAAAGTTTTTGCCTTGTGGATCTACCGTTTCGTGTCTCCTGTAATATGTGTGTATCTTAATCGCAATAGGATGGCTAACTTCTGCCTTGTTAATCAACATAGAATTAATTTTAGCAGTTACTTTACCTCCACCATACTTAAATTTCTGATATAGTTTTTTGCCTTGTAAAGCTTCTTTCTTTACTCCGCCAGGTATAGAGTAACTCATTGCCTTATACCATGCCTATAAATTATCTTTTTATTAGAAGGTTCCTCAACGTATTTCCTCAATACTGGCTCTAATAATGTGGCAGTACTAATGTTTTTAGATTTAGCTATTATCTGCACTTTTTTTTTTGTTTCTGATGTAATTCCAAAAAGTTCCAGACGTGCTTTATCCATATATATCTGGAGCAGATAGTATATATACCGATATTTATACTTATCTACTACGCAAAGTAATCCCACTTTGTATAGTTAAGTTTACGCTTGTGATCATCGTGGATCGCTAACTCACACATCCATAACGCCATTACAGCATCAGGCGTGTGGCCTTCTAACCTTCCATTCTTACCATAAATCAATCGACTTAATCCATCTACTAACTTACGTGTTCCTGGTCTGCTGTTTTCTGTTGCCTCTTTATTCCAAGGTATTGTGTATTTTTCTTGTTCCATCTTAAGTGCTATAAGTGGAATACCCACATCATGCCTGTGTTTCTCTCTTCCTGTGTTGTGTCCCACTACTGGCAACCCTGCTAAATCTGCAGCCGCATGCACTACAAGCCTCTGATAACCATTTGACTCCACCATTATCTTAGTAGGATTAAATCTATTAGCAAGTTCTTTCATGCTAACTACCTGAGCTTCTAACCATCCCTGACCTTTAGCATATATCTTTCCCGACCACGAATATAACACTCTGCGTTCTTGTGTAGGTTTGTGGAACCCTATTATAACATAAGCAGTTTCGTCATTCTTACTATCCATACCTACTGCAAGATCAACGCCCATGTAAGTGTCCCACTCATCGTTAGCTGGTGCTGGCCCCATCTCCAAACCCTTGTCCAAACATGCATTCAATATCTCGTAAGGTATAACTGCACTCTCTGGGTCTAATGGGTTTAACATATACTCGGATTCAAACGCACGGGATCCCATGGTTTCTTTTTCATCCATCAACCTTTCGTATGACCAATACTCAGGCCACCTTGGTGTGTCGTCCTGAAGTAATGCAGGATGTCTTACTGTATCCCACATCTTGTTTTGCTCTACCCAATCTGTAGCATCACCAACCCTCTTCTGCGTTCCTATCAATAACATCTTAGCATTAGGAAGCCTCATTGGCATCACAACTCTACGGATGTAATGTATAACCTTCTCATCAGTCAAATTTGGAAACTCCTGAAGTATATCATCCAGAATAATCATGTGAACGTGCGGACCTTCTAGTGCTTTACCAATACTTGCACCGTGAACCCTACTTCCATTATTGAAATACTTAGCCCCTTTACGCCATACTGCTTTCCTGTCATCTGTAGACTTAACATATCCCTCTAATCTCCATGATCGTTTACACAATTCTTCAAACTGTTCTAACTTATCCCACGCCTGTTCCAACGTAGCTGAAATATACAATGCTCTAAAATTTTTAAACGTAGCCATGTGGTATGCTAGGACTGCCAAACTCCAGCTAGTTTTCAAATGGCCCCTAGCACACATTATTGCAGTGTGCGTTCCTTTATTAAACAATTCTTCCCACTCTCTATGCATATCTCCTAATGGAACAAAGTCTGTAGGCTCATGATCCATATAACTCTGCAATATTGACTCTGCAAACTCACCCATAGACAATGGTTTCTCTGCAGCAAGGTCAAGTGCATTAGCAACAAGCCTAGTTATGTCTTTGTCGTCCGCCTTATACATATTTGAATATACTCTCGCTATCTAACCTTAACCTTTTACGGGCTAATTTAAGATATTCCTCATTTAAATCTATACCTATACTTTTCCGCCCCAACCTCATAGCTACAGCACATGTTGTTCCTGATCCTATAAATGGATCCAATACTACACAAGGAACTCTCTCAGCATTACAATCACAAGTTGGTTCCCACCCCAATGTTACGTTTCTTGGTTGGTTTTTGTAGTAATCTTCTTTGCTTCCAATATTCATTGTAGTTCCACGGGTGTCGCCTTTACCTGTTGCCCTTAACGCTTCGTTTTTTGGCCCACGACCAGCCCACGACATATCATCGCCAACTTGTCTTTCTGTAACTCTCTTAACAGGAGAGCCACAATCGGCACAGCATCCTGCCTTTGATGTTCCTGCCTTAATGCAAATTTCAGGTATCTCCTCTGGAAATGTAGCAAAATGCGCCTCTGGATACGGTTTTGTAGCTATTGGCCACACTGTTCTTTTGTTACGTGTTCCATCATATATTTTATATTCAGGAGGGCGGCTATTTACAAGAGCCGTGCCAAACCTTTCTGCCGATCCTTTAGCACCTTTGACTCCCGCAGGTAACACACCTTTTTCTTTTATCGCCTCATAATCATAATAATATTTCTTTGACTTTGTAAGTAAAAATATATACTCATGTGATTTTGTTGGTCTATCCTTAACAGATTCAGGCATAGGATTTGGTTTGTGCCAAATTATATCTGATCTGAGAATCCAACCATCTGCTTGTAAAGCCAAAGCAACACGCCACGGGATCCCTACCAAATTCTTATCAGGTAAACCTGTTTTTACTTTAATGTCTCCGTGTTTTTCTTGCATGTCTGTAACACGGTTTCCTGAACCATCTTCTTCGTGTGTGTTAAATCCTTTACCAACCTGCTTACCATAAGTGTCTCCCAAATTCATCCATACTGTTCCGTCCTTTCTTAATACTCTCTTTACTTCTCTAAACACTTTAACCATATTATCTATAAACTCTTCTGGAGTTTGTTCTAAACCAAGTTGACCATCTACCCCATAGTCTCGGAGACCCCAATAAGGTGGCGATGTTACAACACATTGCACACTTTCAGGTTCTAAACCTCTAAGTACTTGACGCACATCACCGCTTAACAGCTTGGGCCTTGTCATACGCCTCCCGATTTACTCTTACTTCCATCATTTTAACTTGCTTATCTTCATAATATAACCAATCTGCAATCTTATACAAATCATCACTCTCAAACACAACTACTCCTTCTCTAACAATGCGGATCACAACAACATTTCCTCCGTAAAAGGAACTTCATTTGCATCCACAAACCTAACCTCTAAAGGATAAAGCAATGCTTTCTTCTTCAAACTCTCCATACTCTCTGTCTGATACACCTCATAAACAACACCCTCATCTGCATCGATCACGTCTGCCCTTAATCCACTTGGCTCAAAGATCGCCTCTGTATAGAACTCATGCCCCCACTTCTTTAATTGAAAACAAATCTCAAACTTCCTACTTACATGTTCTATAGTTTCATGCTCACTCCAACGCATTACGTTTCTATGCCTATTAGACATGCGCAATAACCTGCTTACTTCATTTCTCTTTTTCTGTATATTCATATATCATTCTCGCTACTTTGTATGCAACTTGGGGGACGACTCCATTTCCAAGTTGTTTAAGTCTGTCCATCCTATTGGGAACCCCATCAGCCACTCTACCCACATTGGGTTCAACTGCCCATTGGTCTGCGCCCTTACTGCATCGGGCAACGTATTTCTCTCGGTCCTGCCCTTTGCCTTTAACGTCTCTGGTTTTCTTGCTCCTTTGTAATCTCTTCTTGTTGGTGTCGGCCACGTTTCCATGTAATTTACTGCGTCCTTCAGTTTTACTCCCCATCTTACTCCTTTTTTGTTTACTCTGCTGAAACTTCCGTCTTTTAATTCTACGTTTTTTACCAGTCCGCCTTCCGTGTCGCTTACCCTTGGTGTCGGCCAATTTGGCAACAATAAAGACTCTTTCTCTTTTGTGCGGCGCACCAACGCCACCTGGTCCTCCCGCTGGAAACACATCCCAGACTGCATCATACCCGCCCTCGGCCAAGTCCCTGAGTACTCCTGCAAACGCCCGTCCAGAGTTTGCTGATAAGAGTCCTGTGACATTCTCAGCCACGACCCACCTTGGTCTAAGCTCGCAAATGAGTCTGTAGAACTCGTCCCAGAGCCACCTTTCATCATCAACTCCACCACGTTTTCCTGCAAGGGAGACTGGCTGACAAGGGAACCCTCCGCATAAAATGTCAACTGGCTCGATCTCTGACCCTTTGACTTCGTAGATGTCTTTGTATTTTGGGACTTTTGGCCAGTGTTGTTCGAGGATCCTTCGACAGTGCTCATCTACCTCCACCTGCCATGCGCACTCAAAACCTGCAAGGTCAAGCCCAAGATCAATGCCACCGATACCGCTAAACAAACTACCATACCGAAGCTCACTTCCTGCCACCAATCATCTCCCCTACTAACATTGCTTCACATTCTACACAATCCATCATAGGCCTACCCTCCTTCTTGCCACCATAGAACTGATCCTTATGCGTCTGCCTATGCTCCAACTCATACCTGTGACCACAAACATGACAACTAAAACGCCACTTCATAGATCTCCATACATATATTTGCCATTGTGACAATAAGGACACTTATCTTCACCTACTGTTTCTACTACCTCTCCGCAATCTGGACACTCTATTATGCCACTGCCATCAATAAAATCACATATATCTTCTATCATCGTTCCCTCTCTGCACATGCATTACACAACCACCATGCTTTCATTCCTTTATACTCCTTGTCCAAATGCACCATGCCATGCCCATGGTATGTCTTGTGCTCATAACAAAACTGGCGCAAACCCATGTTCTCACACATGTTGCACTGGTATGGCTTAACCTTCTCACTCATGGCCCACCCTTTTCTTCAGCGCACGCAAGCAATGTACGCAATTAATATGGGCCGCCTTGCGGCCACGCATTTTCTGATACTCCCCCTGTGTACATTCATAACCACAAACCGTCATAAAAGGAACGCTACTTGCAGCGTGCTTCTTGCGCAATTAGCTCCTCCTCTATAATTTTTCTACGATACCAATCTACACCTACCCAAAAACCTATGATAAAAGAAAATCCTATCAACAATGCAGCCACATAATCACTCATTCCTACACTCCATACAAAACCCACCTACTCTCTCATACTCCTTCGTAGACATAGGACTACCACATGCCTTACATCGCCAATAATTACTCATCAGACGACTCACCTACCATGTCCTTTAACATCTCCTTCATCAATAACGTAAATATATTCAATCCCGTCTCAAACGCCTCTAACTCTTTATCCTTATACTCCATAACATTGTCATTACGAATCTTAATAGCATGATCAATTAACTCATTTAACTGAACAACCCAAGCATGTAAACTATTTGCCATCTTTCTCCTCATACTTGCCCATAACCCACTTGTGAAGATCATCCATAGCACCATAATATCCTGTCAAAAATGACTTCATCTCATGATCGCCCGTTGGACCCCACACATTCAAATCATGCACGTCATCCTCCAACCCTGCCTTTTTACTCTTAGCAAAATTTAACACCTCTACCTTGCGTATCTTCATCTTAAGATCCTCTGTAGTCCATGTCCTACCATAACGCTTCCCGTAATTCTGCACCTCGTCTGCCGTCACTCTTCACCCCTCAGTAGCTTAATGTAGCGCAACAAAAAATTCTGCCGTAGCATGTTGTCCTCTATTGTATCATCTAACGCATTCTTAATGCACTCTGTAACATGGTTAATCAACTCCTCCTTCTCCTTCTCATTCTCCACCCATTGCTCCTGCATCTTTGTCAACGTCGCAAACTCGTGTGCCCTAATGTCCGCACCATGCTTGTTTCGCATACGATCTAAAAACTCCTGGCGTACTTCCTCTACCTCACCTATCATGTTCTTCATGTCAAGCTTAGCATCTGCCATAGTCTCCGTCATTACCTCGTGCTCCAACGTGCTACGTTCCTCGTCCCAGCCGTATTTCTTAGCCCATCTGTCTACAGTAGTGTGCGCCATAGGAGGTTCAAAGGATCCCTCCTTGTTCATCTCCCTAGCAACATCCCTCGTGTTAAGGCCCTTCAAATACAACCTAAATGCACTCTGTCTTTCTCCTAACGTATATTTCCTATTCACTCTTCCTTTAGCCATTCCTCTTATTCCTCTCTACATGCATCCATATTGCGTCCCAGATCTCATCCGCATAGGTGCTCTCATTCTTCTTGCATATCTCATTAAGCTCATCCCATAACTCGTTCCTTGTTTCATCACGACCTGGCGAAATCAAATACGATTTAGGTTTGCTCTTATTCTTTGCCCAAGGCATAGCTACACAGTGGCTACCCGTATATATATACTTCCTATGGCAAAGTCTGATCTAAAAAAAATAAGAAACCCTCGTAACAGATTTTGCTACAATTTATAGACGACCTAAGTCCCCACAAAGGTGGCACCCCCTTAACATCAAACCCCCCTTTTGCCAAATCAACTGAATGTCAAATTGATAATTGGATCCCTGACTAAATGCCCATACGCGAAAAAAACCTTAATGTATTGTTGCCCAATGTCCTACTATTTTATTTTTTTTTGGTTGATTTTTGATTGACTTGTTATATCACTTTTACCATGTTGATAATTTTTATAATTTTGATATTTTTGATAAGTTTGATTTTAATCAGCCTGGGAGTATTGTTTAAGGCTGCAGAACTGTACACGATCCCTTATTATTATTGTAATAGTTTCTTTTTTGGTAAGTGTTTATTTTATGGAAAGTGTATATATACAATAGTCTTTAACCTAATATGAGCTTAAAACTAAGTGAAACGGTACACACTACCGATAAAGTGAACTTTTGCCTTAATGATGGAGAATGCATAATAGGTTTAATTATGTGTTCAAACTGTGTAAAATTACACGGATTTGATGAGGTCAATAAATGATTCATAAAGTAAGTAAAAAAGAATGTATCGAAGCTATAAAGTATTTTCACGCTAGCGGGTATATTGAGCAAATTGGCTGTCATGATGCAGAACATTATTGTAAAATTCTTTTAAAGAAAGTTGCTAATGTATACAATATAGAATTATTGGGTATTGATGACGAGGTTAATAATGAGTAATTACGACCCTAAAATAAGCCATAAAGATTATGATACTTTTAGAGTACGCGAATATGTAGAAGTTAAGCATTCTCTTGATGATTTAGTTAAGTCAGCCATTGAAAGCGTTAAAGAATTTTTCATTTATGAAGTAGAAAATAAGAACCTAAATAAAAAAGATAATTTGACACTAGATTGTTTAATAGATTCTATTAATTATAATGGCGATTTAAATAATATTATAGATTCTGAAGTACCAATTTATACACACGATATTAGAAGTTTGTATTTTATTAATGAATGGGCCTTAATTGAAGCTTTAGAAAATTCTGGTTTTGAAGCTTCTTTAATTGATGAAAATTACAAACAAATATGTATTTATTGTTATATTGAAATTGCGGTTAATAATTGGGTAAGTGAAGAACTTGAGAGTTGGTTTAATTCTAAATTCTGGGAGCTTGAATAATGTCTTTAACTGATAATGAAATTGACGCTTTAAACGCTATAATTCAATATATGGACAGTGAGAAATTAGATTATAACGAATGCAAAAAAGAAGATAAAAAACACCATATCTATAAAGTTGTAATAACCTTAAAAGAAATGGTTAATTCTTCTTTACCTAATCACTATAATTTAAATGAGGACTCCAAATATTTTAACGACTCTGGATGGCTTCAATTCGGTACTTCAGATTATGACGATTTGGGCTTTCAAACTTATTTTAAGAGTCCCGTTCTTTATGTCCGTTTTTGGGGTGAAGACTGGCAACATTATGACGTTTTAACGATGTCTCAAATTATGCAAAATACCGACCCTATTATAATTGTAAATAATGAATATGGAATTAAAGAAGGTGATTATTCTATAGTTCCGTCATTAGG
>VTLG01013341.1_pt1 | contig 17708 bp, 23 predicted proteins | sample 4694571 | NCBI WGS metagenome assembly VTLG01 (sample SAMN12604809, study PRJNA352737) | marine metagenome | biome: ENVO:00000447; feature: ENVO:00000209|ENVO:00000569|ENVO:01000036; material: ENVO:00002151; isolation source: viral sequences binned using virsorter ... | reverse complement strand
GGACCACCTATGGGAGAGACGCTTTCTGGTATTCTTCGTAGAACAGGAGTAGATAGTGTAGTCCTTCCTATTAAAGTAGGTAAGAATAAAGATACCTTAGCAGTTGCAAGAGAAGTCATACAAAACACTTGGAAAAATGCTGCTACGGAACCTGACAAAGTTGTTAAGCCAGGAATCTACGTGGTTAGAGAGAGAATTATAGAAGTTAAAGAGGATGGTAGCGTTAACCCCTTGGATGTATAGGAGGGTAGATGGCAACTGACTATTCATATTTAGCAACCGGTACTAGTAATAAGATTGGAACGTTTGAGTCTATGCTAGCAGGCGTAGGGTCAGGTCTTATTCAAATTCCCAAAGGATTATTTTCATTAGGCGCAACGCTTATGGATCTGGGTGTCAACTCAGGTAAAGCGGCAGCCGTTGAACAATGGTTCGATGATCTTACAGACTTAGATGAGAAAGCTGAAGCTACAGCTGCAGGAAAAATTACAGAACTCTTAGTTAACATCGGGGTACCGGGTGGTTATGGTTTTAAACTAGGAAGCCAACTCGCTAAGCAATCAATGCTAGCTAAAAAAAGTGGAAAGTATTTAGATCTTAATAATAAATCTTTACAAAAAGGAGTTGCAGAAGCCACACGTTTAAATGCAAGAGGTAAGACCAATCAATTCATTGCAGGTGCATTAGGGGGTGGTTTAGCTGAAGGAGTTTTTGTTGGTGACGTAGAAAAGATTGGGAGCTTTGGAGATTTAATTGGAGGACCTACTAAAATTGACCGAGGCGAAGGTGAAGATGCGGTTAGAGATTTATTAAACCGAGTTAAGTTCGGAACAGAAGGAGCTATGTTCACCGGAGTCGTTGGGGGAATTGGTTCTACGATCAAAAGATTAACAAGTCGAAACAATAAATTAAACACAGCCAATAGTAAATTCGATCGATGGATTGATAAATTTGCTGAAAAATTAAGAGCAAGAAGTGCATGGACTCCTGAGGGATTTGCACTGGTAAGAGAATCAAAAGGAATGAGAGGAGCCGATACCGTCCTTGCTAAGAATGTATCTAGAGACATGGATAAATTTATTGATGGTCTCTATCCTGCCATTAGAACCATGTGGAATAAAACTAAAGATGCAGGGGGAAAAACGGCTGCTGAAAATAGAGATATTTTATTAAAAGAAATTAACGATTTATTATTATCCGGGAACCCACAATTGGTTGATGAAGTAAGAACTGTTTTAAATGCTGAAGGCAGAATTGCCATGGAAAAATTTAACCTGGCTAGCAAAGCTCGTGCTTTAAACGAAGAAGAATTTATAAAACAATTAAACCCTGCCGATGCTAAAAAATTGACAGAAACGAGAACCGGCATGGCTACCAAATGGGATAAGATGCCATTGGAAAACTTTACCGAAAGAGAATTTGGAAAAGATGTTACCAAAAAAGGATGGAGAGAACTGACGACAAAACTTAAGGGTCTCGGTGCTGACGATGATAGTATCAGAGCTCTTGAAGTAGGGATGTCACAAATCAGACTAAGATTTGGTGATCTATTCACAGCTATCGGAAGAAACTTAGACCCTGGAAAAGAAATGGATGAGTTCAAGAAACTCTTTGGTGATAAATTTAAAAATTATTTAGGGGCAACCTACGACGTCATGCAAAATAAAAGTATTCTTCCTTGGTTAAGATACAGACCTACGGATGAAGCTATTCAAGAAACTAAAAAAATTTTTCAACAAACTTATGATAATTTACCGGAGAATAGAGCTGCGGGTAAAACCTTAAGTGATCTAGAAGCAGAACAATCAGTCGAAAGAATATTAGATACGGCCGAGCTTCCTAAAGGATTCAGAATGGATAAACCTTCCGATCCTTATTTTGAGGTTCCTGCATTCATGACGCAGAATCCTAAATTCTTTGCCACTAAAACTGTTTACGATGAGGTGGTGGAAGGAGTAGGTAGAAGAGGTCGGTACAATGTTAACATTGCCCAACTTAATAGAGAATTTGGACCGGCTTTTGAAAAGCTATTAGGCAAACAACGGAACCCGATGCAAACTATCTTAGCAGGGATGTCTAAACTTTCCATGATCGCTCAAAGAAATATATTCTTTAGAAATCTTTTTGATAAGAATGAAGAGTTGTTAGCCAAAGCAACCGCTGAGGTAGAGACGCTAGGAAGAACAGATATCATGCCTATGTTTGCACGAAATGAAGCTGAAGCCAGAAGCTTTTTTGGAACGGACTTTCGAGCCATTAAAGTTGTTGATGAACATCAAAAAGGAAGGGTAGGAATATCCTCTGGAGCGAGTAATCCTTTTGGGGAAAGAGCAGTACAATATTATGCACGTCCAGGAATAGCAGAGGCTATTGAAAATATGGGAATTAATTCTAAAGGTTTTGCCTTAATGGGAAATGAAACCTTAGGAAGTATTTACTCAGGACTTCTTTTATATCCTAAAGCGACATCACAGATTGCTAAAACTATTTTATCTCCCATCACTCACATGAGAAACTTTATTAGTGCAGGAGCTTTCGCAGCAGCCAATGGGATTCTTCCTGCTAATTTTTCTAAAGTTAACGTAACAATCGCGGGTAAAGAAGTGGTTGAGAATCCAATGAAGCTAGCTTACCAAGCTTTACAGACCGGGCTTAAGGGAACACGACAACAGAATGATTTATACGATAAGCTTATTAGATTAGGAGTGGTGAACAGTAACGTAAGACTCGGAGATCTTTCGAAACTCTTAGAAGATATCAACTTTGGTGCAACCATGAGCTACCAAAAAGGAATGAAAGGTTTAATGAAACAACTTTCGAAAGTTAAATCCATTGGTCAAGATTTATATACGGCTGAGGATGACTTCTGGAAAATTTATTCTTGGGCTATAGAAAAATCTAGACTAGCAAGAGCTTTAGAAAAACAAGGAGTCGCAAGAGGAACTAAAGATGCCTGGATTAAAAATGCTCAAGGAGAATGGATTGAAGTAACAGAAGATTGGTTAGAAAGAGAAGCAGCGGACATTGTTAAGAATAATATTCCTAACTATGATTACGTACCTGATTTTATTAAAGCTTTACGTAAACTTCCAATAGGAAATTTCGTATCATTCCCAGCAGAGATTGCAAGAACAGGAGCGAACATTGTTCAAAGAGCATTAAGAGAAATTAATTCAACTTATACATTAGCGAATGGTCAAGTCATTAGACCTTTCCAAGGCATAGGTTACACCAGATTGTTTGGGTTTACTACAACTGTTGCAGCTGTACCTTACGCAACACAAAAAATGTTCCAAACGATTTACGATGTAACAGATGAAGAACGAGAAGCTATCAGAAGATATGTAGCAGGCTGGTCTACAAATTCTACTATCCTTCCTATGAAAGATGAAGAGGGGAACTTTAAATATATAGACTTCAGTCATGCCAATGCTTACGATACTTTAATTAGACCTCTACAGACTGTTATTAATGCTGTAGCCGATGGTCAACCTGAAGATGGAATCATGGATGATTTTATGAAAGGAATGTTTACTTCTATGAAAGAATTTGGCGAACCTTTTATTGCTGAATCCATTTGGGCTGAAGCTGTTGCCGATATTTTCATGAGAGGTGGACGATCAAGAGAAGGTTATCAAATTTATAACCCGGAAGATAGTGCGGGTAATATATCTACCGCGATCTTTAAGCATTTAGTCGAAACTCAAATGCCAGGTTCTATTCAACAGTTTGAAAGACTCGACAGAGCTTTCAAGCCTGTGAACTTTGTTGTTAAAGGAAAGTACGATGAGTACGGACAAGAGTATGAATTCGGTGATGAGTTTGCAGGACTCTTCGGCTTCAGGGCCGTTGCATTAAATCCTGAACGAGGAATTAAATTTAAAGTCGCTGACTATAAAAAAGGAGTTAGACAAGCAGGATCTTTATTCACTAGAGAAACTTTAAAAGGTGGACCTATTGAACCGAGAGAAATTGTAGATGCATACATCAATGCTAACAGAGCTTTGTTTAATGTGAAGAAAAAAATGAAAGCTGATCTAGATGCAGCCATCACTCTAGGAATTTCCGACCAGGCCTACAATAGAAACGTAGATATATCTGGAGCAGAAAAATCTGCTATTGAACAAGGAGTATTCAGACCATATGTTCCTTCATCAAATGTTATACGAGCTTTTCAAGAAAACGCATCCGCACTAGGAGAAAACAATCCTTATATCGATGCAGCTTCTACGATTAATGATATCAGAGCAGAACTTTCAGGTTTATCTTTAGACGATCCAGTGTTTCCAATTATAGATAATCCTTTAATGCCAGATGCTGGTACACCACAGACTATCCCTGGTACATATAATCTACCCAATATAGATCAACAAACTGTGGCCGCTCAAGGCATCGGAGTTGGTGGAAATATTCCATTTAATCAGATGACGACACAACAAAAACTAGATATACTATTTGGTAGAGGGTAATTCTTAACCAATAATATATGCCAAAATCAGAGTATCAAGACATTATCAATGAGTATAAGGAGCAAGTCCGAATCCTTAAGGAGCAGGTTAATGAACTGACCGATGCTTGCAAAGCCAAAGACTCTGCGTTAAAAAGAGCATTACAGAAGTTAGAATATACAACAGAAGATTTAGATAAGATGATAGATAAAGAAAAGGAGAAGAAGGATGAAGCTAAGCCCTAATTTTAGTTTAAACGAGCTCACAAAGAGCCAGACAGCAGAGAGAAAAGGCATTGATAATACCCCTAGTGCTGAGCACCAGGAGAACCTTAAATCGCTCTGTACGCACGTCCTACAGCCTGTTCGTGACCACTTTGGGCAGGTAGTTTCCGTTTCTAGCGGATATCGCTCTCCAGAGCTCTGTACAGCCATAGGCTCAAAAATCACGTCGCAACATGCAAAAGGCGAGGCGGCGGACTTCGAAATCTTTGGAGTATCTAATAAAGAGCTTGCAGATTGGATCCATTATAACCTCAACTATGATCAACTTATTCTCGAGTACTGGAAAGAATCAGATCCGAACTCGGGCTGGGTGCATTGTAGTTATTCTGAAAATCAAAAACGAAGACAATATTTAAAAGCTTTCAAAAGCAACGGCTCCACGAAATACGAACCAATGGTGTAAAAACCGAAAAAATTTGTGAGTGAACTTTTACTACGCTCCCAGATTTTATAGGATTAAGCAAATCCTAACCAACCTGTAATTATAAATTTTTCCTCTTTTTCGCTAATCTGCCCTTTATGGGTATGGGTGAAATCTGTGGGCCATATCAGCGTTAAGCCTTTTTCAGCTGGAGTCATGAGTTGTTGATATTTGAAATGGGTACCGGCATCAGGGACCGTATTTAAATAAGTCATAAATACTAAACAACGATTATCCTTTTTATGACTCCTTTCAAAATGCCAACCTTTAAATCCTTCTCCTGGTTTATAGTGTTGAATCTGAAAAGTTTCAATCATACCATACTGAGAAAACTCTTCTAATTCTGGATATCTTTTTTCATAAGCTTTAACAACGAGATCTAAATTTTTTCTATAATCAATAATTGTCTTATGTTGGTAGTAAGGATCAATAACTAATTCAGTAGAAGTTTTAATATCTTCATTAACGTGAGCAGGATGAGGCCCCACTACTCCTTTTTGATGTTTATCTGCATTTGTTTGAAATAAATGTATTAAATGGTCACAAATTTTTGGCGGAATATACCAGCCCCCTATAAAATTATTTTTAGGTAAGTTATATTCTTTCATTTTAGTACATTCATATTTAAAACTATTCGTCTAGGAATATCACTTTGAGTGATTCCATAATGAAGAGTATTATCAAATAATATAAGTCTATTGGCTTTGGACTCAATCTTTTTTTCTCCTACCACAGTTGCTCCATTACATGTATGAAAATTAAACACAGAAGTAATGATGCGTTTATCGGGTTCTCCTTTATCATAAATATCTGCGTGTTTTGCATGTTCTATATTTTTACCCTGATTAGGATAAAGATTCAATTTGAGTTTTATTACTTGTTTAAAAGGATATATGTCAAAGTGATAATCTTCTAGGACATGAAAAGCAGGATATAATGGATGAGAGCCGGGTCCACCAGGAATATCTGCACATGCATATAAAAACTGACTAAACATCCAACTGCTGTCTCCTTTTTTGGTGATAGGATCATAATGAGAATCATTATTCCATACCCAAGCAATTTGGTGACTTTCTACTATTTTTAATAATCTATTAAAAGTTCTAGCGGGTAAAAAATTATCTATAACTTTTAAATCCATGCTTTAAGTTCTTCCCCCATTATTTGAGTAGCAATATTTACTTTTTTCCTAAGAGCTTTAACAATTCTCTCATCAACAGTATTTTCCACCATAAGATCAATGTATGTCATTGGGAAATGTTGACCAATTCTGTCTATTCGTGCTTCAGATTGTTGACGTTTCTCTAAATCATAACCATTAGAATAATATATCATGGTTGAAGCAGCAGTTAAGGTTATACCATATCCTCCAGTTTGAGTTGTTCCTACTAAAAATCTAACAGGACTATCTGCATCTTGAAATTTTTGAATATTGGCCTGACGTTCATTCATTGGCGTTAGACCATAATAAGTAACCACAGAGTTATCCCCATACTCTTTTTTAATATGTTCTACGATTGTTTCTACGTCGTACTGGTAATGTGCCCATATTACAACTTTCCCGTGTATCTCTTCCAACGTGTCAAGTAGTTCAGGAATTCTATTATTTTTTATATCTTTTATTGTTCCATCATCAGCTGTAAAATGACCACAGTTAATTTGTTGAAGTCTCATTAGTTGAGTTAAAACAGTGGCTGTGCTCATAGTTTTCCCTTCCATTTCAGCAAGAGCCAAACGTTTCATTTGACCATAAATTTTTTCTTGTTCGGGGGTTAATTTAATAATTCTTTTCATAAAGGTTTTAGCAGGAAGATCTAAACAATCATCTTTCAATACACGGTAGGAAAAAGGTTTTAATTTTTCTGCTAATTCAGATAAGTTACGATAACCTACCACAATTTGAACCGAGCGCCCCCCAAAATTAGCTGTTTTCATAACTGCATAGCGAGTTCTAAAAGTATAATAAGAACTATGACCCAATAATTCAGGGTATAAAAACTCACATTGTTTATATAAATCTAGAGGAGATTTAGTAATAGGGGAACCTGTTAATATTCTTCTGTATTTAACTCCTTCAGATAATTTACAAATATTTTTTGTTCGTTTAGCATCTGGATTTTTAATAGTAGTACTTTCATCAATAGCCATTAATGAATTGTGGCAAGATAAAAATTTTCTTGCAAAATCAACTCCCTTCTGGGTTGAAAAAGCTTCTACATTCATAATTAAAATATGAAGTTCCTCCCCCGTCTTAAATAAAGTACCTAATTTTTTAGACTGGCCTTTGGTAATATTGGCTTGCCACAGAACCGTCATATTCTCAATATGATCGGGCAGATGGGTAGGAATTTCTTGTTTGTACCAAGTTCCTACTACTCCCTTAGGAGCTACAATTAAAGCTCCATTAATTTTACCCGCATCATAAAGCATCGCAATGTTGTCTAGGAGCACTTTAGATTTACCGGTACCCATTTCCATGAAGTATGCAAAATAAGGTTTTGCCCAGGACAATTCTAAAGCCTTAAGCTGATGCTTATACGGCGGCGTCTTAAATTTATATTCCATATTCTTTCTATTGACTTCTTATATAGGATAAACTATATATTTGTCAATGATAGAAAGAATAGAAATATGTTTACAGTAATGAGTAAGGCTGAGAAGCAGCCCATAGTTTATGTTATTCAGGAAATACCAGGCACTAAAGCCGGTACTCCAAAAATAAATATAATGAGTGCTTCTAAATATGGAAGATTTAAATTTCTTCTTCCAGAGTTTTCTCAAATTATATTTTCACCAGGTCCTTTAATTTTCAAATTAAGAAACTTGTTGAAAAATTATACAACCCAGGATTATCTTTTATTAACTGGAGATCCTGCCATAATTGGTGTAACATGTTCTATTGTGTCTAATCTTACAAACGGAAAATACAACTTACTAAAGTGGGACAAACAAGAGAGACAGTATTATCCCATTACAATAAACTTAAACGAGAAAGGAGAAATAGATGAGTAGTATTGATTTTGAAAAAGATCAGAGAGAAGATTTAGGTGCCGTAAATGAGGCCAAAAATTTATCTGATCAAGTAGTAAAACTACAAAAGTTAGAAGACGAAGTAGTTAGTAAAGAGGAAGAGCTGAAGGAACTGAAAAGAAAAAGAGATTTAGTTTCAGGAGAAGTCATTCCTACGATGATGCAGGAAATGAATATCTCCACATTAAAATTAGCGGATGGATCTTCAGTAGAAGTGAAACCCGTATATGGTGCTTCAATTCCTAAAGCAAGACAGGAAGAAGCATTTAAATGGCTTCGAGAAAACGACTTAGGTGACTTGATTAAAAATGAAGTTACTGTTGCTTTTGGTCGTAACGAAGACGATAAGGCTGCGCAATATGCCAGCCTTGCGCAAGGTCAAGGGTATCAACCGGTCCAGAAATTCAAGGTTGAACCAATGACACTTAAAGCACTAGTCAGGGAGCGTGTCGAATCTGGACAGGATATGCCCTCTGACTTATTTAACCTGTTCGCAGGCAACCGAACAAAAATAACAAGGAAACAATAAACATGAACGAGGTACAACAAAAAACAAACGCTTCTCTTCCTGCCAATGTATTTGAGCAGGATGCTAGTAAGGGTTTAGGCAATATAAGCCAACAAGATTTGGCATTGCCGTTTTTAAAAATCCTTGGACAATTATCGCCTGAAGTAAATGAGAGAGACGGTAAATATGTCAAAGGTGCCAAGGCAGGAATGATTTTCAATTCTGTCACTGGTGAGTTATATGATGGTGTGAAGGGCATTGATGTCATTCCATGCTTTTATAAACTCGAGTACATAGAATGGAAAGATAGAGGAGAAGGATTAGGTGCACCAATTGCAATCTATGATTCCTCATCTGACATCATGTCAAAAACAAAACCGGATGCAAACTACAAAGATAGATTACCGAACGGTAATTATATTGAGAAGACAGCATCTCATTTTGTAATTATCTTAGGAGATAGTCCTTCTACAGCGTTGATTTCTATGAAATCTACTCAATTAAAAATTAGTAGAAAGTGGAACTCAATGATGAGTGGGATTAAAATGAAAGGTAAAACTGGCTTATTTACGCCGGCATCTTTCAGCCACATTTACAAACTAAAAACTACCCAAATGTCAAATGACAAAGGCACTTGGTTTGGTTGGGAAGTAAGTAAACTTGGTTCCGTAGCAGATACACAGATGTATCAGCAAGCTAAAACGTTTAGTGAAAATATTTCTAAAGGAAGTATTAAAGCTAAACATGGCGCTGACAAACCAAAAGGGTCTGACTCGCATTTCTAGTTTAATCGATTAGTCGATTAAAAAAGGGGCGAGAGCGGGAGACTTAACTCGCCCCTCTGAAAGACAGCTATGTATGAATGAGAAATATATAAATTTATTTAATGGTTATAGACGCGCGTATGGTGTCGCTGATTGGGCCAATGTAAAAATTGATCCTGTTAGCGGTAAAAAGAAACCAGACTATAGGTGGTCTTTTGAAGAATTTACAGACCAAATCTATGCGGACCATTTAAATGGCTCTAAATCTGTAGGAATTCAGCCTACCAATGAAAATTCTGAAGTTAAATTTGGACTTATTGATGTAGATCCAAAAAACTATGTAAACTACGATAAAAAATTTTTTATAGATAAAATTCAAGAATACAAATTACCTTTAATCCCAATTGAATCTAAAAGTGGAGGGCTACATCTCTTTATTTTTATGAAGGATTTTATATCCGCAACGCTTTTAGTTTCTTTTTTAAGTAATCTTCTCCCTCTTTTTAAATTAAAACCTGACAACGAAATTTTTCCTAAACAAACACAATTAACTAAAGACACAGAGACCGGCGAATTAAGACCGGGACAATTTATTAATTTACCCTACTATAAAAAAACAGAACGTAGAGCATTAAACATAGATGGAACTCCCTTTACTTTTGAACAATTCATCGAAGTAGCAGAAGCTAATCTAGTTGAAAAAGATAGTTTAGATAACATTACGGAAGCAATTGATAAACAGATATACGAAGGAGCTGATGAAGATTTTAAAGATGGTCCTCCTTGTTTAGCTAAACTTTCTACTATTATGAAAGACCCAGCGTTTGATGGTAAAGATAGGTTTATGTATAATTATCATGTATTTGTTAAAATGAAATACGAAGATACATGGAAACAAAAAGTTAAGAATGCTCCAGTTAAATATTTTGCAGAACAACATGCCAATGCCTGGGACGATAAATTATTAAACGCGAAAGTTAGATCATGGGCAAGATCCTTGAAGGGATATACATGTACACAGAGTCCCATTAGTGATCATTGTAAAAAAGGAATATGTGTTAAAAAAAGATTTGGAGTTTTAGCTGGATCTAAAGGAACTTACCCTGAATTAACTAACTTAAAAAAAATAGACCTTGAACCAGAACCAGAGTTTGAATTTGATGTAATTAAATCAGATGGAATTAGCACAGCTACAGTTCATTGTAGAAGTGTTGAACATGTTAATGATCAACGTAAACGAAGAAATGCTATATCCAAAGCAGCAGGATTTGCTCCCCCTATTATTAAGGGAGATGAAGATCAAACAGTGCTAGATGCTTTATGGAAGACACAGAAAGTAGTTTCCCCTCCTATTGGTACCACTCCTAAAGAAAAATTACACGATGTTCTTCACGCTAAAATAAATGGAGCTAAAGCTACTAATGATGCTAGCTTTAAATCCGGAACCGTATTGATTGAAGAAGGACATGCCTATTTTAAATTTGATAAATTTTACGACAAATTAAAATCTAAGAATTGGAAATACAGTGAAGATAAAACAGGAAACATGATGATGAAGACTTATGAAAATTGTGACATAGAATTTATGGAACAAAAACGATTCCCTAGTAAAACAAAAGGGAAATATAATACAGCCACTAAAAATATAGTTAAAATTTCTATTAAAGAGTTTGAGAATGTACCGATTTATCATACCCGACTCAAGCACCAAAAGGATATTATATGATGAGAAAAATACTCGGGCCTCCGGGAACAGGGAAAACAACTAAATTATTAAAATACGTAAAGACATTTTTAAAACTAGGAACTCCCCTGGATAAAATAGGGTATTTTGCCTTCACTAAAAAAGCTGCAAATGAAGCAAAAAATAGAATGTTGGACAGCTATCCTGACCTAACTTACAAGCATTTAAAACGTTTTCAAACGTTACATTCTTTAGCTTTTGAAAGATTGGGAATGAAGAAAAGTGAAGTGATGCAGGACGAACACTATGAAGACATTGGAAAAAAATTAGGGATAGAGGTAACTGTATATAGTGATGGGCAAGAACGAACGGGCTTTGTAGATTCAGACAGTGAATATTTTAACTTAATTAATGCAGCTAGAATTAAAGGAATCACGAGTGAAGAGGAATATAATTCAGATATGTATTCTCCTGATCTAGATAAAAATTTAATTCCTATTTTAGAGGATGAAATAAATAACTATAAAGATGCCTTTCAGTTGAAAGATTTTACCGACATGATACATAAATTTAATGAGGCAGAATTGTGTCCAAATTTTGACGTAGTTTTTATTGATGAGGCCCAAGACTTATCACCTATTCAATGGAAAATGTTTGAAGAGCTAAGAAAGCACACAAAACATATTATTTTAGCGGGTGATGATGACCAAGCTATTTATGCTTGGGCTGGCGCAGACGTTAAAAGATTCCAAGATGAAAAGGCTAAAGAAATTGTTTTGCCACAATCTTACCGGGTACCACGGGAAGTTCAACACATTGCGAACAATATTTTAGATAGAATACCAGATGAGAGGAGAATAAAAAAAGAATGGGAAGCAAGAGATGAACAAGGAAGTGTACATCATATAATGGCTTTAGAAGACGTGCCCCTACATGAAGGGAAATGGTTAGTACTTGCTCGTTATAATGACCGCCTTATTAAACTTAAACCACACCTAATGGAATTAGGTATTTATTTTGAATACAAAGGACGTAAAAGTTATAAGGCAAGACTTTTTTCAGCCATACAGAATTTTACCAGATGGAGTAATGGAGCCCAACTTTCTTTAACTGAATGTAAAGATTTATTTGAATATCTAGGTAAAGAATTCCCACAAAAAGAAGAACGTATGTATGATTTAAGAGAATTTGGATATAGCCATACAGATAGATGGTTTGATGTATTTAAAACGGAACATGAAGATAGTCTCTATATTAGAAATATGTTGGCGCAAGGAGAAACACTAGACGTACCAGCAAGAGTTAATTTATCTACTATTCACTCCGCTAAAGGGGGTGAAGCTGATAACGTATTATTAATATTAGACAATACCAAAAACATTAGAGAAGCTATCGAAAGATCCCCTGATAAAAGTGATGAAGAAAACAGGATATGGTATGTAGGAGTAACGAGAACAAAACAGAACCTTTATATAATGGCAGCACGAAAGGAGAGTAATGGATATGACATCGAAAGTGTACACTAAGCAGATCGGTGGGCGCCACTACAAGAAAATGAAAATTCAGCCTAGTGAGTTTGTGCATGAAAATAGAATGTTATTTGCAGAAGGAAACATAATAAAGTATATATGTAGACACCCGTATAAAGATGGAAAGCAGGATATATTGAAGGCAATACATTATTGTGAAATGATTATTGAGAGAGATTATAAAGATGTATAAACCATTACCTAAAGAACTTCGATTAGGGTTTTCTGGTATCCATGACATAGGTTTATTTGCCAAAGAAAGCATTCCTCATGGAACTAATTTTGGAATGTCCCATCTACAAATTAGTGAGACGATTATCAGGACTCCTTTAGGGGGATTCATTAATCATTCAGAGAATCCTAATTGCGAAAAGGTTAAACTTTATTTTAAATCTGATAAACAAGATTTTACCAAATGGAATCTAGTTACAATTAAAAATATTAAAGTAGGAGAGGAGTTAACGTTAAAGTATACGTTTTATAAAGTATGAGAATACCTCGTTTCGAAGCCCAAACCGAATGGGTTAAACCAACAGAGTTTCCAGACTTAAGACAAGTCGATGAAATAGCAATAGACTTAGAAACAAAAGATCCTGATCTTATTAAGAAAGGATCTGGTTCAGTTATTGGTAATGGTGAGATCATTGGAGTTGCAGTAGCCACTTCGTTCTACAAAGGATATTTTCCAATTGCTCATGAGGGTGGTGGAAACATGAATAAACAACAAGTTTTCTCTTGGCTTAGAGATATTTTAGAAGCACCTTCCACAAAAATTTTTCACAATGCAATTTACGACGTGTGTTGGTTAAGAGCATCAGGATTTAAAATTAATGGAGACATTGTTTGTACAATGATTGCATCAGCCATTACTGATGAAAATAGATTTAGATATGATCTCAATAGTTTATCCTGGCATTATTTAGGTTATGGAAAGAACGAAAGAGCTTTAGCTGAAGCTGCCGAAGAATGGGGTATCGATCCTAAAGCAGAAATGTATAAGCTACCTGCCATGCACGCAGGATCTTACGCAGAACGCGACGCTGAAATAACTTTAGGCCTTTGGCAAGAGATGAAAAAAGAAATACTTCATCAAGATCTAGAAGACATATTTGATTTAGAAACTGACTTGTTTCCGTGTCTTGTTGACATGAGATTTAAAGGCGTAAGAGTGGATGTAGAACGAGCTCATGCTATGAAAAAACAACTCATCGCTGAAGAACAAGAGCTTTTAAGAAAAATTAAAGGAGAAACTAATATTGATACACAGATCTGGGCTGCAAGATCTGTAGCTAATGTATTTGATATGTTAAGAATAGAATACCCTCGTACAGAAAAAACAGCGGCCCCTTCCTTTACTAAAAATTTTTTACAAGAACATAAACATCCCGTGGTTAATATGATTGCTAAAGCTAGAGAAATAAATAAAGCTCATACCACATTCATTGATTCTATTTTAAGATATGAACATAAAGGAAGAATACATGCAGAGATTAATCAGCTTAGAAATGCAGGAGGAGGAACGGTCACTGGAAGATTTAGTTATCAGAACCCAAACCTTCAACAGATTCCAGCACGTAATAAAGATTTAGGACCAAAGATTAGAAGTTTATTTATACCTGAAGAAGGATGTAAGTGGGGTTGTTTTGATTATTCTCAACAAGAGCCAAGACTCGTTGTGCATTACGCAGCGCTATATAAATTACCCTCCGTGTATGATGTTGTGGATGCCTATCAAGCAGATTCAAATTCAGATTTTCACCAGACTGTAGCAGACATGGCACAGATTCCTAGATCACAGGCCAAGACTATTAATTTAGGATTATTTTATGGAATGGGTAAAGCTAAACTTCAGGCAGAACTTGGAGTCACGAAAGAAAAAGCTGCAGAATTATTTAATCAGTATCATAATAAAGTTCCATTCGTTAAACAACTTATGGAGAAAGCATCTAATAGAGCTCAGGATCGTGGTCAAATTAGAACGTTACTTGGAAGACTATGCCGGTTCCATTTATGGGAACCTAATAGTTTTGGAATGCATAAAGCATTACCACACGAAGAAGCACTGAAGGAACACGGACCGGGGATCAGGAGAGCTTATACTTATAAATCTTTAAACAAACTTATACAGGGTTCAGCAGCAGATATGACGAAAAAATCTATGTTAGAACTTTATAAGGCGGGTGTAATTGCACATATTCAAATTCATGATGAGTTATGTGTTTCAATTAATAACGATAATGAAGCCAAGAAAATCGTTGAGATTATGGAGAATGCTGTTACACTTGAAGTTCCCAATAAAGTAGACTATGAACACGGTAAAAATTGGGGAGATATCTATAATAAATAGGGAGGAAACTATGGAACACATTAACAAGGCATGGGCGAAAGCAAAAGCTCATCCTAAAATTGCTATAGGAATAGCGGTTGTTGTAGTTATTATAATTGTAGCTGTATAAGGAATTTATGTTAAATGGCTTATTTGAATGTAAATATCCCTGCGACCTACGCGCAGGTAAGAAGGGAGTATCTATATGACCTTTCCGGACATGTGGGAGAGAGTGAAGACTGTATCATCTTTGGTATGGCATCGCTTACAGGGCATGCTTTACTCTTTCATGCAATTATGGAAAATGGTGCTGTCTTCTATCGTCTTCCGATTTCTGCCTTTATCCAGCGAGGATTTGATGTCAAAGAAGTTCCTAGGCCTAGACTTGACGAGCTGGAGCTTTGGAATTGTTTTAGTTACTATCCTGCTATTACTACTTACGATCTTTTAGCCAGCCAAGCAGGGAAATATTACGGTAAAGATAAGAAATGGCATCATGGTCATTATCTTTTTACGGTTGACTGGGCTCACCCAGAGGGTAATATAGTCGACACGGATCATTCCGAAATTCCGCACGAACATAAGTGCGCACACATTCTCGCCTTAGAGGATGGCAATTATGCCGCTCAACCTAACAATCGATTAATATGGAGTATTCCATCTTTTACGGTTAAGGATGAAATTCCTTGTGATTGGAAAGTTCAAACAAGAGAATGGAATGTAGAGAACACAAGAAAATGGAGAACGGAAGATTCAGATAAATTTTTTTATGATATAGAGGAAACTAAAAATGAACCCGACGAAGTGTGAAAATTGTAGTTGTGACTGTCACTGTAATGTAAGTGGACATTCAGACTTATACGGGCTTTGCCCTTGTACGGAGTGTAAACATGTGGAGTGTGAAGTATGTCAATAGAAGAAAAACAAACTTGCAATATGCATACCAGAGAAAAAGAAAAATCCGGTACATGTTGTCGCGTAAAAGAAGAACAAGAACAAGCAGAACAAGAAACGTATGAGTATACGCCCAAGGTAACTAATGAATGATAAATTAATAACTGCTTTACTCGCTATTGTATTAGCGCTCGGAGGATGGTCCTTACAGAGATCATTTTCCTTATCACAAGACATGGTTGTGATTAAAATGAAAATTGAGGTAATACAAAATGAGATACAAAACTTTAAAAATCTTAAGGGCAAGAAGTCTCGCAAGAAGAAAAAGAAATCAGGCGACTAGATGGATGAAATATTTAATATCGTCTATCATTATAGTTTTAATTGTAATGTTTGCGGCTACAGCAGCACAAGCTAAAAACGAATACCTCGGCCAAAACTGGCGTGACTGTTATGCTGGTGATATAACTCCTTGGATTGAATACAGACAAGGTGGCATGGATTACATCGATAGAGGTTCAAGCTCTCATGAAGATCATGAGTACAGAGTAGGAATAAACTTTCGTTTTAAATTTGGACATACCTGCGATAAAAAATTTAAAGAAGCACAAGAAGACAGATACGAACTTAGACAGCAAATAGAACTTCTTAAAATTTGTAGAAAATATAGAAATGTAGAGATGGGTCCTGAATTAGAACTCGTTGCTAAAAAATGTAGAGATATGAACTTCCTTAAAAAAGAAGAGAAAAGACAACGAACAAATGATAATCTCTTTGATGCGATTATGGAACAAGAACACAAAAAACAAATGGAATTAAAAGATAATGGACCTATCAAAGAGTAAACTCGTAGTAATAGTACCTATTGTGGTATCCATCCTGGCTGCTACCTTTGGATCGGTTAAATATATCATTAATTTAACTGAAACAATCGAAGAAAATAAGCAGCAAGTAGTCATGTTGAACAAAGATATTCAAATCATCTTCGATAAATATGCTCAAGACAAAGAAGAGTTTACAAGGGAGATGTTTAATGTTAATGCAAGAGTTACTGAAGTAAATGCTTACTTCAGAGCTTTAGAGGAGATTCTTAGGAAAACAACAGATGCAGTTAGAGATCAGGAATGGAATATCAAGGATTTACAGAGAGAAGTACTGGGGGATTAGTGCATAACCATCCATATGACATACATATGGCTGGTATGTTCATCTTTATTACGTTATATTTAGTTATGGAGATTATATTTTAATGGCTGACAAATTAATGACATTACTGGTTGGACTGCTCATTGCTCTGGGGGGATGGTCACTTTCTAGAACATTTGAACTCTCCACAATCCAAGCAGTACACGAAGATAAAGTACATACTCTTCAAGCTCAAGTTTTAAAACTAGAAGAACAAGTTGATAAGATGATGGATTCAGACGAAGACATCATGGACCAACACAAAAAATTATTTAACATGTTAGAAAACAACGAATCAACTTCGGGGAGTTATAATTACTAATGAGTAAACTGGCCCTTCAAAGAATAGCTTCCCATGAAAAATTATGCAGGATTATGCAAAAATTGACACACAAAAAAATCCATCAAATAGAAGAACGCATTAAACGACTTGAAAAAATTATGATCGGTTGTGCAGGAGCTTTAATCACGGGAATGGGATATCTTATATATGTTCTACTCTCACATCTTAGTATTTAATTATGCCTAAACCTCTCAAAATCTCAGAAGAAGCCGCAGTTCAGATGCCGATGAAAACGGTTTTAAGTTTGATCACCATGGTCGCGATCGGGACCTGGGCTTACTTCGGTATCATT
>VTLG01009843.1_pt1 | contig 17713 bp, 25 predicted proteins | sample 4694571 | NCBI WGS metagenome assembly VTLG01 (sample SAMN12604809, study PRJNA352737) | marine metagenome | biome: ENVO:00000447; feature: ENVO:00000209|ENVO:00000569|ENVO:01000036; material: ENVO:00002151; isolation source: viral sequences binned using virsorter ... | reverse complement strand
TAGTTTTTCTAGCAGCTTTTAAACTTTTCTTTGCAGCTTTTGCAAGTCTAGACTGCTCTGGTTTATTTGCAAACTTAGCTCTCTGCTCTAGCACTGTGAGTATCTGTATCTTTCTTGCATAAGGTTTGTTTATTCTTTTTACCTTTGCAATAGTTTCTCTAGCATCTTTAACAGTGGCATACTTGATGCTAACAGTATCTTTTGGATTCTCGTCTGTATAAAGTCTACGACCAGAACCTTTAGGTTTCTTTCCTGTTCCTACTTTGGGGTCTTTTCTTTTTGCCATGTCTTAGCATCTCCACCTTCTTCTAGCTTGCCTTAATCTTGAGTTAGGGTCTTTAGCTGCTTTTGGAAACTTCTTCATTTGCCCTGCGCTACGAGCACAGTAGCTCTTACGTCTTGCGGCTCTCTTACCAGTAGGTTTCTTTTCAGTTACAGCTGTTTTAAGTTTACTGCCCGGGTTCTCTCTACGGTACTTTGCCACTCCTTTTTTTGTCATGCCAGCACCAGCTTTGGTAGGACGCTTGTGTCCACCCTTGATGGTATGACCTTTCATTCCAGTGCCTTTACGTTTTCTTTTTTTCTCAGCCATTAGCTCTTCTTCTTCTTTGCAAAAGTTTTAACATTGGTAGGTTTACCACCTACACCTTGCTTAACTGCTCTCTTTCTTTGTACAGCAGATTTTTTCTGCCCAGCTGTCATACGTTTTGCCTTGGCCAGCGGAACGCACTTAGGATACTTTCTCTTAGAACCCTTGGCAGACTTTCTACCACAGGGTTGAAACTTACCATCTTTCTTGGGAGCGCCTATGTCTACCCACTGTTCACTTACCCACTTTCTAAGACCACCTCCTGTTTTGCGAGCTTCTACTTTTTTCTTGCGCTTACCCTTATTCTTCTTACCACCGGGGGTAACCTTACCAGAACAAACAGCAGAGGCATACATATTGGCGTAAGCTGACGGGTAAACATCAAACTTACGCTTGGCAGCTGCCTTACCTCTGGGACAAAGCTTACCCACGATTTCTCATCAGAGGTTTAAGCATTACTCTGCCTCCTGTTGCCATTCTTGCAGTTGCATCTTTGTCTTCTCTTAATAATTTAAAATCTCTTTTTGTAATTTGTCCATCTTTATCAGCATCTATTTTATCTTGATTACCCACAAGTTCTTTAGATGAAGCTGCTCTGTTAATAGCCATTAAACACTCCCTAGTCTAGGATTAATAAACAAACTTACACGTTCCTTATCAGCTTCCATGGCATTCTCCAAAAGCTTTTCATAGTTAGCTTGAAGAAGTGTAATCCGGTCCATTGGGATACTTGGTCTTTTAAAACTAAGATAGTAGGCAAGACCTGCTGTAAGGCAAGGAAGAAATCTGAAAGGTACATCTGCATTTTCTAGCGCACTCTTATTAACATCTTTCAGACGCTTCATTCTATAATGCCTAAAGGTATAAGTGTCTGTAGAATCAGGAACAGGAAAGAAGTATACCTTCATTGTATCTCTTCCCTTGAGCGTAGAAAACTGCGTGGGACGCCCTGATGTTGTTTTATCTGTGATAGCCTCATACTCTTCGTAGGGAATACGTGTCATCTGAAAGTCATTGGAGTTAGAGGCTCTTCTGATATAACCACTGAGAACATCTACCGTGTCACTGTCTAGTGTGTACTCTGCTGTATCTGTGGTAAGGGTGGTAGATGCTAGGTCTGTTCCCCAGAGTAGCACACCTCTGTTCTGCCAATCAGTGAGAAGAAGATTAAGAGAACGTCTGGCAGTGATACCATCATTGCCTAACTCTGGTTCACCACCTATCATGGCAAACGCTTCTTCTATTACCTCGTCTATAAAGAAGGTAGTATCAAAGTCTGTGGTAGTTGCAACTGCCATTGTATACTACCTATTTCTCATGCGTGATGGATTTACAACTGGCCCACCTGTTTTTAAATTAGTTCTAGGGGCAGTGGCCATATAATTTTTTAACTTTATTTTATCTAATGCTTTTTTTGTAGCAGCTTGAGCATCTTTAATATAGATATCTCTAGCTTTAGCATTAACTTCTTTTTTAGAAAGATCAGGATAATCTTCTCTAATCATATCTATGTAAGCTTGTATTTCCTTTTTATAATCTTTTTGTTTCATTTTACCTGTTCCTCATCCATGCAGGTTTATCAGGAGAAACCCCTACCTTGCCCCCTGCTTGTAAAGGCTTAGATTTCATATAAGGAATCCTTCTACCAGAAGGTAGCTCCTGCGTTACCTTAACCTTCTTTGCTCCGAAAGGTTTTACAGTGAGGTCATATTTTTCAAAAGCCATTAGGACCTGTACCTTTCTTTTTCGTTCTTTAGAAGAGGCTCTGATCTTTGTCGTAGAACTGTATCTAGTTTAGAGTCCATCCTCTGTACCAAAGTTTCTACTCTGTTGCTTTTGTCTATCAGAGCAATAATAATTTCATCTTGATTCTTGAGTGCTGAAGCAACATCTCTTAACATAAAATGGAGAAGTTTCCAAGCTGCTGCACCTGCACCTATGGTGGCAACTATAGCAAGACCGTAATCTGAAACTGCTTGAAATACATTAAAGTCTTCCACCATTTGTATCCTTTCTATTCTGTATCTGGTTGTTTACAGGTACACTCCCCTCCGTTAAGACAATCACATTCAGTACAACCTGTGCATTCACAAGAGGGATTAGAACACACTACTTCTTTTTGATCCTCAGACAAGGTTACCACCTTTTCTTGCAGCACCATAACCTTGTCCCGTGGCTCTGCCTACCATGCCACCTTCTTTCTTTTTCACTGCAGAACCTGCACTGGGAGATGATAACATTCTTCCTATGTCTTCTTGTAGAGATTTAGCTTCAGGAAAGAATGCTGGATTAGGTTCTAGGTCTATCTTAGCTGGTCCAAGATTTGGTGTGTTTACCTTTTTCTTTGGAAGCTTTGGTCTACCCATTGCTCTGAGTCGTCTATTTTGAGCCATACGCTTTCTGTTTTGTTGATTACTCATTATTAAAATCCTCTCAATGCTGCGCCTGTTCCTCTACCAGAGAAACCTGTACGCTTGGAACGGTTGAGACCTTGAGTCTTCATCTTACCTTTGCCCGGTCTACCACCTGCCTGCTCTCCATCATCCATACCAAAGTCTTTTTCAAACTGCTCTGGAGTTGCATATTTAAACCCAAACTTTCTAGAGAAGTCTCCTAGACCAGTGCCTTCTTTACCATAGTATCTGTACCCATCATCTTTTTCAGGTGCAGGCTTGGAGACAGGCTTAGGAGCAGCTTTGCGCGGAGACCTTATATTAGTATCATCTGCTAATTGATAGCCACTCATTTTATCAACAGTGGGTTCTTTGTTTACAGGTGTTTGACTACTTTTAGCAGGTTTAGCATCTTTCTCTGATTGAGATAGATAAGCAGCTGTGCCTGCAGCAAGTGTTCCTCCTATAACTCCTTTACCTAGAGGAGAGAGTCCTACAACCTTATCTTTATCTTTAGGTGGAGTTTTAGGTTTAGGTGTAGCAGCAGGAGTAGTGGATTTCCTAACTGCAGGAGTAGCACCACCAAGTTTATCGCCTGCTCTTATGGTAGGACCAGAAGTTTGATCTGTTCCTCTAATAGGTTTAGGTTTAGGAAGTTGTGCTTGAGGTTTTGGAGGAGGTGCATTAATTACATCAGGTTTATCTGCTGCACGTTTGCGCGCACGATTTGCCCTACGTCTATTAGCACCTGTCATACGCTTTCCTACTTTAGATGCTGCTTTTGAACCTGCTGCTGCTGCTCTTCCAGCAAGTTTTCCAGCAGCTTTACCTAAAAGTTTACCAGCAATAGGACCTCCTACCACTGAACTAGCTAGTTCTATTGCTTTTTGTTTTTGTCTAGCAGTAGGAACATTTGCTTGACCTTTTACCTTTTGTTTCTTACCATCTCTAGTATATTTATAAGGGTCTTGTTTTCGTGGAGCCACTGCTGTCATAGAAAGTGGACTAGAACTTCCTCTTTTTCTTTTTGCCATAATTAATTACTCCCTGCTACAAGTGTATTAGGCCCACCTGCTGGGCTTGTGTTAGGTTGCATATCATCTTGTCTGCTTCTTCTTGCCCTGTTTCTCAGCCTATCTATCTCAGTGGTATACTCTTGTTGAAAAACTGGAACAGTGTTAAAGCTTTTCATAAACATAGAAGCTTCTATCATTGTAGCAAAGAAGAGTGCATTTTCACAATTGTCTGTAAAGTAATTAGTTGGGTTAGCAGTTGTAATAGCAGAAATCTCTGCAATAAACCCAATCTCAGAGTCTATGGTGGCAGAGGGTGTAGGTGCCACACGAATCTGTGTATTGGTTTTAAACCCGTAGTATCTAGGTGTACCAGTGGATGCAGAGACAGGCCAATAATCTATAAGATATTCGTAAGGCCTAATCTTAAGCTGTGTCTTTGCTCCACCTGTCTCTATGGCAAAGGTCTTGATAATCTCTCCACCCGATGGTACAGAGACTTCAGCTTTTCCAGAAGAGACTGCTACACTGGAGTAAGATACAAGACCCTGATCATCTAGATCATTCATCATACGGTCTTGTGCTCTCTGCACCATATCAGGCAGAGCACCTACAAACTCAGGTCCATCATTCTCCGAAGCTGCTATTACTGCACTGACAAGTGTGATATAGTTCATCAGCGTTAGCCATAGTAAATGTATACTTTACCAGCGTTGCTTGCACCCGCCAGAGATACATTACCATTACATCTGACACCATCATCTCCAATGTACACGTTGTCACCTGTGTTAGCTGCAAGAACTGGTTGTTTGATAACAGGTCCTGCACTGTCTCCAATTACCAGTTCAGAGGCAGCGGTGACAGCGTAGGTGTATAGTCTAATTCTAGTGTCAGATATGGTGGTGCTTGTAATAGTATCTACAAAGAGACCGTTACCTCCTCCACCACTTTCTACCTGCGCTATTCTAAGGGTAGTGCTCATTCAATTATCTCCTAAAAAAATAGGGGAAGACCTATGTAAGATACTTCCCCTATTATAGATCAATGCTTATAACTTTCCAAGGTGGTGGCTTATCTTTCCACCGCTGCAAGGATAAAGTCAATTGTCATGGTTTTAGCAGCCGCTTCACCATTCTGAATACCAAACGAGATCGTCAGGTCTTCATCATCAGGCGCATTGGTGGTGCCAGTGATTTCACCAACCTGCACATTATCTTGATAAACGCGGAAGACAGGACCACCCGTGGCAACATCCAGAGGATCGTACTCAAACGAAAGCGTGACAAACGTGTCATCTTCCATTGCATTCATCTCTAGAACGCTCAAAGTAGAACTGTTATCTTTCTCAATGATAAAGTCAGGCTGTGTATCAGCGTCACCTTTGATGAAGAAGATACCATCTGTAACATCAAGAGAAGTCGTATCTGTGATCTGAAGACCCATGACAAGGTCTGATTGAGTTGCGTCACTGACCTTAAATCTAGAAGAGAAGAACATTCTCTTTGTGGAGTCAAACCTAAAAGCTTCACCCTTCAACTGGAAAAAATCTAGATCATTATCTCCTGCAGCGTTGGTGATTAGGAGTTGACCACCTGCACCAGCAGTGATTTCCTCTGAGGCAGAACCCGTTCCAGCTTCAGTGGTGGTGATGGTGTAGATACCAGAGTGATACTCAAAGAAATCATCGAAGTACGTGTAGTACTTTGAGGGGTCTAAATATGGGTAATTAAAAAGGGGATGACCCTTTGTTCTATTAGAAATTCCATTTGGGAAATGTGTAGGCATATTGAACAGTCCTTTCCTAGACCAGCACCCGAAGTGCCATTCAACTATGTTAAAGAAGAAGTGGAGGAGCCTTTTACAGCCCCTCCACCATAGAATGCTTTAGGCACCCTGCGAACCAAAGAATCCTCTCCAGTCCGAGAAGCCGAAGCTATAACGCTCTCTGGCTTTGAAACGGAGGTTGCCCGTGTCAAAGTCAGGTTCCATCTTCGTGGCAAGCGGCGCTCTTACAAACATCTTCGTTCCGTTGGGAACGTCAGTCTTAATGAAGAACGCATCCGCATCTTGGAAACGCTTGTTCACAAAGTAACCGTTGGGAATCATCCCTTGGTTATTGATGGAGTTGATATTGTTATCAGCGGTGTTGGGCTGATACGGGCTGTTCAGCACACGGTCTGCTGTGAACTGATTTCCCGGCGCAATGTGGAGTGATACCGCATTGGAACCGATCAGAATACCCCGATCATCCTTCATCGTCTGAATGCTAATCAACGCAGTTTCCAGCGCAGCTTCCGAGAGATCAACCGTACCAGCAGTACCGATCAGGTTGCTCTGGTTGCCATCACCCACCGTGGGGTGACTTGCACTGAACAGCGGTTGTCCATCACCGCCCGTGAAGGCCGTGTTGAAACCGTTGTTGAAAACATCAGCAGCTTTGGTCTGCTTGGTGCTGGCCATGGAACGAGCAAGCCCTCTGGCACGCAGCTTGGCAAACGTGTCATACAGGTTGTCTTCCATTGCCTCTTCCGTAACAGCAAAGGCAAGGCTGATGGTTTCGTGCGTGTAGCGAGCCGTGAAGCTCTCTTGTGCATTGTCATACTGGACAGCGGCACCTTCACCTTTGACAGGTGCTTTACCGAAACCAGTGAAGAGAACTTCTTCTTCAAATGCACGGTCAGAGTTCTCTACCTCAAAGAGAACGCTGTATTCATCTGCAACTTCTCCATACTCCATACCGAAAACGGCATTGAGTCCCGGCAGAAGCTGCTTGGCAATACTAGCTCTGTTAATAGCCATTGTTTAAGCTCCTTTCAGGTTACGCGCCAGATGACACACGGGTCAACTGGTGGTGGATAAGTTGAACTTCAGCGACTGGGAAAGCACGCTCCGAAGCATTATCAATGTCATTGCCGGGTTCGTCAACGAAATCAATAATACGGAACATAGCTGCCACGCCAGAAGTTCTGGACGCAACATCAAGGCCAAACCCTGAACGACCAGTGAAGGTAGAACCTGCACCTCGGGTCACTTCAAAGTTAAACTCCATGATATCACCAACAGAAGAACTGGCATCACACTGAATTTCAAACGTAGCGTGGGGATCGTCAGCTACAATCGCGTAGGCATTGCTGGCAGAAGTTCCCGTGGGCCAATGTTTACGGAACTTTGGCTCACCGTCTTCTTCGTAGAAGCACCCCATGAAAACCCCGATGGGGTGATCAGAGGCACCGCTGTCATTACCAACAACAGAAACAAAGCCTTCTCTTACGTGGACCAGATCACCCGTGAAGATGCTACCTGCACAACCAGATTTGATGCGGTAGTTTTTCGTCTTCAGAGTGTTGGCACCACCAGAGTACCGACGCGAAGGAGTGAGACCGTTAAGGGCTTTTGTAGTAGTCATACTACCATCTCCTTTCTTTTAAAGATGAGTAGAATAAGCAGCAGTCTACTAATTTTGAAACTGTGGCATTCTACCCTTGGTTACACTAGATTTGCTATTATTTGAAATGGGCATTCTAGAATCAGAAGCTGCCATCAGTTGCTGATTTACAGCGTCCATCATGGCGTTTGCCTTGTCCTGATAATAATCATTTCTGGCCTTTGCTTTGCCACGGGGCATCTTGGCAAGAGCGACATCCCCCCGTACAACACAATTTGAATAGCGACCAGCATCTAAAACAGTTGCAGAATGTAACATTTCAGGAACTTCTTCCGGGGTTACAAATACCCAACCTTGGCTCATTTTATTCCCTACGTTCTTGTAGTCATCTTCACCTTTGAGGGAGATACGTATCCAACGGAGAACCATGTCTTCATTGGCAAATCTGTCTACAACAGGTTCAGGAATTGCTAGCCAGTTAGGCTCAGTATATGTATATTCTTTCGTTTCAGTTTCCCTAGTCTGAGTTGCTCTACTACTTGTTTTACTCATCTTTAAACGCTCCTTTGTTTCTTTTATTACGCGCTAACTTACCTACTGATAGGTACGTACTCACCTGCTGCACGGTCTGCCCGTGCTTTTTCAGCAGCATACTTCTCAAGAGGTATATTCCACTTCTGTGCCATTCTTACGTCTTCCTGAGTAAGCTTGACCTTTTTAGAGGATGAGTTGGTAGGACTGCGCGACTGCCCTGCCACCACCTGTTGAGTAGCTCTTTGAGCAGGAACTTCCTGTTCTACAACCTGTTGGTTGAACTTGTGAGGAAACTCCTGTCTCATTCTTGAATCCACCTCTTGATAAAAATCAGGAGAAGATGGATTGTAACCTTCTTCTTTTAACTGGGCGTCAATTGTTAAAGCTGCCACAGTCATAATGTTGTCTGAACCAAACCAACTATTCTCAGGCTTTCGACTCCACTCCACAGCCATGGGATCATAGTCACTTGTATCTGCCTGCTGCTGCTGTTGCTGCTGTTGCTGCGCTTGTAACTGCAGCTGTTGTTGTCTTTGTGCCTCTCTTGCCTCTATTGTTCTTTCGTACTGAGAGAGTTGGTTCTTGTGCTGTTCAATGTTGTTTAGCTCTACCTGCGTCTGATTTAGAAGCTCTTGAGCTTTCAACATACTTTCTTTATCACCAGAATCATAAGCAGTTAGATAAGACTGCTTGGCTAATTCTGCTTGCTGCTGTAGTTGTTTTGCAGACTGGTCATAAGTGACCTTGTGCATATCTACAGTGCTTTTATCTCTTTCCGCAACAGTTTCAAGAAGCTGCTGACGCTCTGCTTCCAACTGTGCAATACGAGCTTCACGCTCTTTCTTTTGTTTGACTAGCTGCCTAATTCTTTTTTCAGCACCCTTAGTCTCTATACCTTCTAACTCAGGAAGTTCTGTAGATGCTTCTACTACTGGTGCTTCTGCTGGTTCAGGAGACGCTTCTTCCACCTCTGGTTTGCTCTCCACCTCTGGTTCAGCGCCTTCAACTTCAAACTCAACTTTTTCTTGTTCACTTGCAGGAGAAAGATCAACCTCACTCCACTCTGTTAGCTCTTCCGCTACATTCTCTTTTGCTTCTACTTGTTCTTCCGACATTCTTGCTGTCTCCTCATAGTGTGCGAATACTAAGGTTACGCCATAATAATATATTTAACACATTTAAGTGCCTAATACAAGGGTAGTGTCTAAATCTTCAGGATTGTCAATCTTCATCAAAACTTGATCGTCAAAGATAAGAAGAAGCTTAACACCCTTGTAAACAAACTTTGTGCCTACTAACTTCTGATAACATACATAGTCACCCTCTTTACACCAAGCCCCACCAAGAAATTTGTCCTTGTCTTCGTAGGCTAAAGTTCCTACCTTGAGTACACGGCCCACCGTGGTGAGGTATGCAATGTCATCTCTAGCTTTCTCTGGAAGGATAATTCCTCCTTTGGTCTTTGTCTTAATACTGACAGGGCGAACCAGAACATGATACCCCGGAATCTCTGGAAGAACCTCTGGGTCTGGGTGTTCTCCTTCTGTGACCCACGAATCATTTGTAATAGCTCCTGCTAAGTTAGGATTAATCATTGTCTAAATCATTCTCCATTCTATTATTGACAATTCTGTTTAGTTCAGTGTAGGCCCATTCAATTCCTGAAAGTGTTCCTACTATCTGCTTATATTGGTTATAGTCCTCTGCTTGTCCCTCTGCAAGTAAATTTTTTAAACTTTCTTGCTTAATATGAAAAGCATCTTTTATTTCTTGGAATATATCCATAACAGAAGTATATCTACTTTCTTCTTGTCATCCTACGCTTTTTTTTAGATACTCGTTTGGGAGAACGTCTGGAGGTGGACAGTGCAATTGCCACTGCCTGCTTCTGATCATAACCTTCTGATTTTAGCTTCTTGATATTTGCAGAGATAGCCTTCTTACTTTTACCGGGAGTCAGGGGCATTCTAGATAGCCCTTGGTTCATAAGGGTTAGGATTACTAGCTACTCTACCTCCTTTAGAATAGTTTCCAGATTTAATATCTGTGTAAGACAATCCTGAAGGTAGGTTTATCTTAGAAAGTTTTTCAGCTTCGTCCATAAAACCATATTCTTTAGATAAATAAAAATCAACAAGTTTTCCATCTTCTATATTTTTATTTTCATATTCTACTATGCCTTCAACAGCTTTACGAATATCTGTAGGAGTTTTAACTTTAGTTTTACCTAGTTTATTTTTTACATAATCATAATATTTTTTTGTTGCGTTTTCACTTTTAGGTGCATATTCAGATATCATCTTAAAAAGATCACCTTTGTGTCTTCTGTTTTTAACATTCATATCCATAAAGATTGCTCTGAGTCCCATGACAGGATGATCAAAAGTAGGAAACCTGTTATCAGCACCATATCCACCTTCTTTGTTTTCTCCTGCTCTTCTGTCCTTTTTTAATCTTTCAACATTTCCTGGATTATTAGAAGAGTATTTCTCACTGTATCTTGTAGGAATTGCAGGAACAGGTGCCGGGTCTTCTTTTCTTTCTTCAGGCTCTGGAGTAAATAGACCTTTAAAATAATTTAAAATAGAATCTAAACTAGGCATAGATGTATCCTCTTGTACTTGTCCTTGAGGTGTAGCTGCTAACCCCTGTTTCTTTACAAAACCTTTGGCAGGATCATACGTATAACCTTTATCAATCATTGTTTCCTCTAATACGTTTTCCAATGGACTGCAAAGTTTGCATAGCAGTGTTAGCAGCTTTAAGTTCAGTGTCATCGTCTACCCTCTGCTTTTCTATTTCTAGTCTAGCAGCTGCTTCTAGAGCCTTCAGGTTTTCTTTACGCTCATCTGCTTCCATCTTGCCCACGTTGAGAACCAAATCATTCATGTTCTCTTTGGCTTTTAGGTCCATGTCCATTTGTTTGAGGGCAATATCAGCAGAATCCTTGGCAGCTGCCATCTCTGCTTTCTGTTTATCAAACTCAAGACGTTCTTTCTCCAGAAGAAGCATTTGTTGCTCTGGACTCTGTGCAATTCCCATGGCAGCGTTGGCATTTGCCACTTCTTCTGCCGCCTGTGCCATGACCATCTCTGTGGTTTGTGGGTCATCTGCAACACCAGAGGCTTTGACCATGCCAAGAACCTGCTCTTGGTACTTCATAATCATATGATCTCTGACATTTGCATTGATAATTGGCACAATCTGCTTCATCATGGGGTTTGCGCCTGTGGCAGGGTCCTTGAGGAAGGAAGTTTTAAATTGAATGTGCGCTTCATGGTTCTGACCGGGGAATGCAGCTATGGGAAGACCCTTGGTGGCGGCGATAATGTCTGCCAGAGGGTCTTGTGCCTGTGGTTTTTGCTCCGGTGGTAGGATTTCGTCTAGATTTGGAAAGTTTGCTGCTGTTAAAACCTCTCTGTAGAGGGCTGGCATGTTAAAAGTACCCGGAGGCGTCTGACTTGCCAGCTGAATTGCTAGCTGTCCTAGTGCCATACGGTGTGCAGAGGAGGGAATGTTGGGGTCAGAGACAGGAATTACATCAATTCTCCCATCAAAGTCCTGTTTGAACACCTCTTGGTCTCCTCCAACCACCTGATACGGGTAGGTGGGAGGTAGAAAATCAAAGTTTATCTGCGCCAATACCTCAAATTCATCCTTCTGTGCCTTGTGAAGCCTCTTATGAATAGCAGAAAAGAACTTTGAAGAGGCTTCTAGCAGGGCCATGGTGGTTCCCACAGGGCCAGAGTTCTTTGAATCTGCAATTACCTGCTCTGTGGAGTCTGCAAACTTCTGCCCTGCGCCTATGACAAACTGCATCATGCCCATCAGGGTCTGTGATGGTTCTTTATAGGGGAGTGTGATGATGGCTTTGTTCAGATCAATACCTGTGCTCTCCACTTCTTTGAACTCACCGGGAGAGATAGGTTCATTGTCACCCACCAGTCTGACACCTCTGGCTTTAAAACCACCGGGTAGGTTGGCAAACTGACCTGCATCTACAAGAGAACGCATGGCAGTGGTAGCTGTCATGGTCAGGTTACCTAGGAAGTGAATAAGTCCTAGGCCATAGAAACCAAATCCTGGTACATACTTATAGTGAATAAAGTGGTTCTTCTTTTCTTTCTTGGGATCACCCTCTTTGTAGTTTCTTCTGATGCAGAGAACCTTCTTGCTCTTCTCCTCTATGGTTACAATGTAAGGATGAGCAATACCGTCAGGATCATCATAGGGTTCTGGTAGGTCTAGATAGCAGTGCTGCTCTAGGAGAACATATTGAGGGTCTTCTAGGTCAATACCAGAAGAATCAATGCCCATGAGTTCGTCCATCTTCTGCGTCATTTCAGGTATGTCAGGAGCAGAAGGCTTGCCTAGGTCTATGTCTAGGTACATTCCTGATACTACATCTTTTCTAAAATCATTGATAGAACGAAAGATCAGGTGCGTGTAACGATCAGCTGTTCTGAGGTCCTTGGCATTGTAGGATACATAGAAGTGATCCACGGGTACCAGTTCTGACACTGGCCTTTCCAGTAGCTGATCATAGTAAATTTTCTTAAAAGCAGAACCCATCACCGGGAGATGGAACAGTAGACGCTCTTGTTCTTCAAAGTACTCAGGCATTTGCTGAGTAAGCTGATAGTTCATAAAGTTCTTTACACGTTGCGCTTGTTTCTCGCGCTCAATGGTAGAAGCTCCTATGATCTGAGACTTTACTGGCCCACCTGCCGGGAAGAGTTCTTGAGAGGCTTTGCTCTGGAACTTGACAACGGACTCTATCAAGAGAGGATGTACAGCTGTGCAGGCACCGTCAAAGGGTTCTGTGGTTTCTTCTAGCTTGAGACCCAGAAGATCAAACCCACGCTCAAAGATTTGTTCCCACTCTTGTCTTGACTCTTTGTCTGCTTCGTAACTGTCATAGACCATAGAACCTATTTCTTCTAGGTCTTCTTCTTCCAGAAACTCTGCTATGTTTTCAAAATGGGAACCTATGGGGCCAGAGATAGTTAGTTCTTCTATCTCTCCAAACTCTACCTCTACGCCACCGTCTTCTGTTGGCATAAAGTTTACAATGTTCTCTGCCATCATCTCTGCTTCTATGGAAGGAGTATCTCCCATGACACTGAAGTTAGACACAGGCATTTCTTCTTGGAGTTCTGGCTCCATTGCCTCTAGCGGGTTACGCTCAACTGCCATTGTTTAGTTCCTTTATCTGGCTCTACCGCCTCTTTTCATACGCATCTTGGGCTTACCACCCATCTTCATACGCATCTTGGGCTTACCACCCATTTTCATACGCATCTTTGGTTTGCCGCCGTATTTCTTGGCAACAGGTTTTTTACCATTCTTGTTCTTCTTCATCTTCATCTTGGCCATTCTCTAAGTCCTCCTGTTGATAAAGGTTGTTAAAAGTTGTATAAGGGTCCATGTAACTGTTATGGATTTCTGCAGAGTGAACATGCTGACTAGGTACAAAGTCTGGTGCACCTTCTCCGTTTGTCCACATTGCAGGGTTTGTCACTCTTACTCTGTTGTTTGGAAGAGCTACAATATTACCTGTGTAGGCTCCCGCATCTGTAAGCTCTAGCACATGAGACTGCTTGTGCTGTGCAGGGTCATCTGCAATTGCAGTCCCTGTGTAGTCTACAGTGAACAGGTACCTACCTGTGTGAAATTCACCTCCTATTTTACAAAGCCATGGACTAGAAGATATACGGTCCATGAAAATTACAGAGTGATCTCTGGAAGAGCAGTCCCACGGTTGTGCAAAGTGCGTGGGCATAAGCTCTGGAAACTCGTCTAACGGAGTGTCAGCCACAAGACCAGTGATAGGCATTCTGGCCCACATGGCCCCGCCGTGTAGATTATCTTCACCATCTTCTGCTTCACAACCTGTAAATACAACATTGAAACTAAGACACCTGTCTGGTATTGTGTTAACTGCTATTGCCAGTGCGTGTAAGTATTCTCCTTGGTAGTCTTCGTGATTATGTGTAAATTCTTTTCGTACTAAACACCTGAAAAAAGGTATGTTAGAAGTTAGGTATGCCACTTTAATTCCAATTCCAATAAGTCTTTTTATTTTTAGTTTGGCTTTCGTCTTCTTCGTAGTCGGGATCATCTGGGTGGGACAAGTGCCAAGATTCTTTTAGATAGTGTACTGCCATTGCCATTGCGTCTACTTGATCATCGTGCCTCCCGTATGGAAATTGTATAGCCTCTGCGAATAGGTCTTCTGACCAATCTCGTCCTCTGGGAAGCCATATGCGCCCAGATTCTAAGAGTGGTGTAATTGCATGTACTCTGGATACTTTATCACGATCCGGTAGGTAATCCAACACAGGAAGTCCTGCTCTTCTCATATCCTGTATCAGGCTCTGTCCAGATGCTTTCTTTTCTATGATACAGATGTCTGGTTTGTAATCATCGTAGAGGTCTTGTGCTGTCCTTCTTAGTTCTGGGTATTCTAGTCTTTCTCTTACATTGCCCAGAAGTATCATGTTAGGTGCTAAGTATTCTCTTCCTGCTAGGTCCACGGTGAGCCAGTCAAAGATGCCCCATGTCTGTATCACAGAGTAGTCAGCTGTGCTCCGGGTAGAGAAGGCAGTGTCATAGGTTTGGATGACTATGTCACACTCTGGTGGGTCTTCTAGCTCCCAGTTCTGAAACCAGTGAGACTTGATGGTGGACCCCTCGTCAGGTGTGGGGTTCTGCATATACAGGGCCTGCCAATACTTGGCCCCATTGTTGGCTCTGATCTCTGCCTCGTCTAGTCTGAGCAGATTGTCTGGTTTCCACTCGGGGAAGTAGGAGGTACCCTCTGGAAGATCAAGAAGCTGTGAGGATTCTTCGTCTAGCCACGCTGGTATGGAGACAACGTCCCAAGGTATGGTATCCTCTGTCTGGTTGTTGAGGAGCCACCCGCACAGGTCATCTTCGTGGTATCTGGTGTTGATGATGATAACAGAGCCATTGGGCATCAGGCGTGTTCTGAGACCTGAAGGGTACCACTCCTTGATATACCTGCGCCCTGCCTCTGAGAAGGCATCCTCCTCTGACATGGCATCATCTATCAGGGCAATGTGTGCTCCGCGCCCTGCTATCTGTGAGCGTACCCCCGCTGCGTAGTAGATACCGTTCTGCTTGGTCTTCCACTTACCAGCGGCTCTTACGTCCTCTCTGAGAGTTGCCCCGGGAAATATCTCTTGGTAGAGGGGCATCTTGAGAATGTCTCTGACAGTTCTACCAAAGTCTGAGGCTAGCTGGTCAGAGTGAGATATACTCATTATTTCATGAGAGGGGTAATTACCAATGTACCAAGAGGGGAACAGTTGAGAACAGAGCAGGCTCTTGGAGGAGCGGGGAGGGAGAAAGACCATCAGTCTCTGTGGGTCAGGAGAATCTACCACTCTCTGTAGTTTTCTGGAGAGCACCTCTATGTGTCTGCCCACCTTGAAGTCTGAGACAAGAGAGGGGGCGATGAACTTGACATAGGAGAAGAAGTCTGTCTTGGCAGTCTCCACTGCTCTGAGGTACAGGTTCTCTCTTAGTCTTAGCTGGTGTTCTTCTGGAGCACCTTCCACTTATTCTCCTCCCTTGCCCCCTTTGATGACAGAGAGAGAATACCCAGAGATATCTGCCAGTCTCTTGATGTCACTGTCTACATCAGGAGTAAAGGCTTCATCTACACCCTGAAAGGTGGTGTTCTGTTTAATTTCTTTCTTGTCAATAAACATGCCTAGGTGCTTGCCCATGTTCTCCAGAGAACGGTTGGCATTGGTATAGTCCTCTGCCTCTGTGGCTCTCATATAAGTTTGGTACATTTTGTCTAATACTTTCTGTGCATTCCAAGATACCTTCTCTACAACGTCTTCCCTGAGTATCTCTATATAGGCTCTGAGCTTGGGGTTGGCAAGGTACTGCTGTGCTCTTCTGGCAGTTCTGGTACGGTCCAGCCTACCATCCTTGGTGTTTACCGGGGCATATCCTGCCTCTACCAGTGCATGGATAGGATCATTGGTTTCTATGTAGACCTCTGCAAACTTGGTCTGCTTCTTGGTAAGGTTGTAAGCCTCTGATCTTGCATTGGGTCTGGGTTTGGCACCAGACATAACTTCTTCATCAGTAGTCAATTTTTAACACCCCTTTTAAAGAGAGACAAGAAGAATTAATTTTTATTATAATTTATAAGAAGGGACCTTGCAATATCTTTGTTTCCATGTTACCCTGTGCAAAGGCACCCAAGGAGAACTCTTATGTGTTATTATGTACTATTAAAAGAATAATAAAAAGAAAGATATTATGTGTTATTAGGAGTAGCACTTGGGTTGTTCTTTTTTAATACCCCCGCCAAGTACCCCCGTTTTTTGATTTTTGTAAAATTTGCTCTGCTTATGGGGGTCCCATTATATATATTGACACTGACGGCACAATGGGGGTCCCGGGGGGTAGGGCCTTTAGAATAAGCGTCGAGCGACTAGCGAGACTCCTTATAAGGCCCTGCGTATAACTAAACGAGCGACGAGCGAGTTACCTTTTAGCCCCGCAGGGCAAAAAAAATCCCGGACCAGCAGATCGCCAGCCCGGGCAAGTTTAGCAGCAATCTATATGAATACTTCGTTCCGCTCGGGCGTGATGTGCAGATCCAGAGAACGTATAACTGTGTTCTCAATTTTCCTACGGATCACATCCGCAAGCGTTGCAACGGACTCAGCCGTTATCTCAATTTTATTAAGGCGTCCAGCGCCCGCATTGTGGTAATCATTCCACGCAGCTACTTTAGCTATTTCAAAGTCTGAGCCAATGCGTTCCCAGGCTTTGCGAGCACCTCGCGAACATCCAATCCGGTGGTTAAACTTGGCCATCGGGCCATGATCCAATTCCATCTTGGACAATCCGAATGCGCGGCCCAGCGCAACAGCTGAGACAAAAACTGACTTCCCGCGATATGTGGGAATGTCCATCTCACATCCGGCCGAACCGACTTCCCACATGCCAAGATTAGGATCAACTATGCGGCGAACGCCCCATATGGTTCTATCCAAAAGACTGGCGCGAAATTCCGGAGTGCCCGCGATGCTGTGCACTTCACTAGTATGTGAATTGCTCACTGGCGCGGTTGCCAGCGCAGTGTTGATCAGGGCCGCGTCACGTACTTCATCAAAAGCACTGAACAGGCGAGTGTTCACTAGACCGTTTGCCCATGTGCTATATTCCGTGCACTCGAACATTGCTGTGGCCAAATCATCAGCCTCACCAGTTACGCGGTCCAGTGTAAGGCGGCCCGTGTAGAACCGATGCGTCATCTGCTGATATGCACCCATGCCAGCGTGTCCCATGAGAAGCACCGTCTTGTCACTATTGTTGGTATCTTCTGCTGCTAAAATGTACTTGGTCATTCTCTTAGTCCTAGGTTGTTGCGTAGGCCGACTGCCTACAATAGTGATATGGGGTTTCTTTCCCATTTCTCAAGGGCACCATGTAATTTTTTTTGTATTTTCTTCACTTTTTTTTACTGGCCAAGGGTTTGCCCATGTGCTAGGCCTTGGGGCTTGGCCGTTCCCGCGTGTTCCTGTTTTGTTCCGTAGGAGCCGCAGGTACAGCCCGTGGACGTAGACGTAGACGCAGAAATATACGCAGGTGGACGTAGACGTAGACGCAGGGACGAATACATTGGCCATACTCCTGCAGGGACAGGCAAAGGGACGAACATAAAACACAATATAAAACAATAACTTGCTTATAATATCAATAAAATATAAATTTATTTAATTTTACTCTTGCTTTCCCTTATGCGGTA
>VTLG01006297.1_pt1 | contig 17714 bp, 28 predicted proteins | sample 4694571 | NCBI WGS metagenome assembly VTLG01 (sample SAMN12604809, study PRJNA352737) | marine metagenome | biome: ENVO:00000447; feature: ENVO:00000209|ENVO:00000569|ENVO:01000036; material: ENVO:00002151; isolation source: viral sequences binned using virsorter ... | reverse complement strand
CATGACACGTTGGAACATGAAAGATCTAACCGGTATGTTATTAAAATCTCAAAAAGAATTAAAATCAGATCAGTGGGAGATCATAGAGTTTCCAGCAATACTACCAAGTAATAAACCAGTGTGGCCACAATATTGGAAACTAGATGAATTAGAATCTGTCAAAGCCAGTTTAAGTTTAGGTAAGTGGAACGCGCAATGGATGCAAAATCCTACAGCAGAGGAAGGGTCACTCATCAAGCGTGAATGGTGGAGAGTTTGGGAAAAGAGTTATATCCCACCTCTACAACATATCATTCAAAGTTATGATACAGCTTTTTTAAAAAAAGAAACATCAGACTATAGTGCCATTACCACCTGGGGAGTCTTTTATCCAGACCAAGACTCACCTGCTAATTTGATATTGTTAGATGCATTTAAAGAACGATTAGAGTTTCCAGAGTTGAAGAAAGAAGCTTGGGAGCAGTATCGATATTGGAATCCTGAAACAGTTATTATAGAGGCAAAGGCCTCTGGTATGCCATTAACTTATGAGTTGAGAAAAATGGGTATTCCTGTTATAAACTATACACCCAGCAAAGGCCAAGACAAACATGCTCGGGTAAACGCTGTTGCGCCGCTGTTTGAGAGCGGAGTAATATGGGCGCCTGACGAAAAATTCGCAGAAGAGGTTATAGAAGAATGTGCATCATTTCCTTATGGTGATCATGATGATTTGGTGGACAGCACAACACAAGCAATAATGCGTTTTAGACAGGGAGGGTTCGTAGCGCATCCGGAGGATGAAAAAGAAGATTCATTACCCCGAGTTGAAAGAACATATTACTGATGAGTAAAAAGAAGTTACTAGAATTTGGTCTTAAAGAAGCAGACGCTTTCCAAAAAAATTTTAAAATAATTTTTGACAGATTAGTCAGAGGTTACAGATCTATGATGGGTAAAGACCCAGAAGGTCTTGATCTGTTAAAAGTTAAAATGGAAGCAAGAGAAAAAGCAATCAATACAACAAAAGTTGTAAACCAAAAAGGCTTAACTCTAGATCCAGACAAACCTATTATAGGTGGTACACAAGAAGGTATTGAGACTATAAAAATTAAAGAGTTAGATGAATTTAATTTATCAAAAGATGACCCGATGGGTGATCTTGAAAAAATTGTAAAAGGTGAAGGCGATACAGGTTTACCAAAAGAAGGTTTAAAACCTTTTAAATATAGATCACCAGATGAATTTACTAACCGAAAAGAATATGAAAGATATTTAGATGAAGTATTAGGACCAGCTGATGATGTGTTTGGAAATCCAGTAAAAGATCAGATGTTAGAAAACTTTGATAAAGTAAAAGCTAAAAATGTTACACCAAGACCTTTTGGCGATAACATCAGAGATGCATACAGAGAAGCTGGACGTAGCAGAGAAGATGCAACAGAAATGATTAAAGCATTAGATAGCCCCGGTGCAAAACAATCTTATGAGATTATGGAAGAAGCATTAGGAGTTAGATTATATGGTGATGAAACTTTTGAAGAGTTAATGCAGATTAAAGAAACAGGAGTTCACCCACGAGGCGAGCCACCACTTAAAAAAGCAGATGGTGGTCGTATAGGTTTTTCACAAGGTGGTGAAAGTATTATTGGAAGCGACATAGGAATGATAGGTGGTTTGATGGGTGCACCTACAACAGAAGATGATGATGAATTTTCAGAAATCGCAGGTCAAACAGCAGGCCTTGGTGTATTGAGTGGATTGACAAAAGTATTTGGACCTAAAATAGGAACAGCAATTTTTAATCGAGGAAGAAAAAAAACTTTAGATACAATTGCAGATAAAGCTATTGATGCAGCGAAAAAAGCTGAAGCAGAAAGAGTAGCTAAAGAAGCAGCTAGAAAAGCAGAGATCTCACGTATACAACAAAGACTTGACAGAGATCCTAGAGGCACTGGACCAGGCCCATCTCCCGGTGGTCCTTACGGCGGTGGTCCTGGTGGTCTACATAGTGACTATGCAGATGGTGGTCTTGCAACAATGTTCGTGGAGAAAAGATAATGGTTGATTTAAGATCCAGACCCGGTGGCGGATTTGCAGGTAAATCCACCGAAGAAATATCTGAGATAATGGCTAAAAGATTTAACGCTGCAAAATTTCAAAAAGAAAAATTATTTAAAGAATTAGTTGATAGAATTTTTGCAACAGGTAATTTTGATTTATTCAAAGCTCAAGTTACAGAATCACAAAAAAGAGCTGCTGAAAGAGCGGGAAAAGTTAGAAAAGGCACAGGAATTATTCCAGCACAATATATTAAACAATTTAATAAGGCTATGGCTGCAGGTGTTGACTCTCCAGAGTTTAAAGACATATTAAGAATAACTGGTAGATCTACAGAAGACATTTTAAAATTAAACGAATTACGACCTGGTGGTAAAGTTGGTGTAAAAATTAGAGCTGCAGCTGCTGCAGAATCTTTTCCAGAATCTAGAAAAAAAACGGAAAAAGAAAAATTAGAATCTCAACAAAAAACTAGAACCGTAAGAGCTGAAAAAGAAGCTGTTGGTAAAAAATATGCGAGTGAAGCAGAACTACAAAGATTTAAAACTGTAAACAAACAAAAAGAAAAATTAAATAAATTTTTTAAAAATAAACCTAACGCCATAAACAATACAGAGTTTGGTAAAGAAATAAAAAAATTGATGGATGTTAGAATTGACAAAGATGGAAATTTTTTTCAAAAAACAAGACCCGATAGTTATTACGTAGAGAAAGCAAGGAAAGGTCAAATCTTCGACATATTTGATATTAATAAAATAGAAAAAGGTCAACGTATAACAAAACAAACTATTAATTTAAATATTACACCTTCTCAATTTAACGAAGGATTTATAGAGGGACAGGTTGATAGGTATTTTAAAAAAGGTGGAAGATTAGAAGGCAACACTGATAAATTAAAAAATGTAGATGAATATTTAAAAAGTATTGGAGTTAAAGTTGATATAGGTGATGTTGGTAGAATAGGTGGTGGTAATAAAGTTTTTTACGAAAGTGCAACAGGAAAATTTCCACACATTTATGACACATTAAAAAATTTAAAAATACCTGACACTCTACTAAGAGATATAAATCCTACTATTGATATTCCAGGAATAACAAAAGCAGCTGATTTACCTGTTCCAGAAAAAACTAAAACAAGAGAAATGTTTGAGACAGCATTTAAAAAAGTTCCTAAAAAAGGTAAACTTGGTGTTGCTGCTGCAATCACAGCAGGTCTTACTGGCAAAGCAATTGCAGATGAAGAGTTACCAATTAAATACAACGATGAGATCGGCGCGTTCGTCGATCCTAAAACCGATGATAAAGTTTCACAATCAACATTACTTGACTGGGCTGCAAACAATCCAATGCCCACGGCTGCTGTAGCGTCAGCACCTTTACTAAGTAAGACAGTTAGAAAAGGAGCAGGTAAATTATTAAAAGGATTGTTATCTACACTAGGTAGTTCTGCAGCAGGTTTAGGATTTGCAGGAATGACTGTAAAAAGTAATTTAGATGAAGGAAAAAATATTGTTGATGCAACAGTTGATCCTTTGGTTGGTGTAGAATTATTATTTCCAGAAGCTGCAAAAAGATTTGGTGGTAAAGGTTTACAAAATGCTTTAGGTAGAGTTTTATCTTTAGGTAGAGTTGGTGCAATGATGACACCAGTTGGTGCAGGTATTACTGCTTTAGGTTTAGGTAAGATGGGTATAGAAGCTGCTATGGATGAAAGAGAAAAAATTTTAGGTATGACTGAAGAAGAAAAAACAAATTATCTAGCTGATCAATACGAAAGTTTTGGTGGTGTGTTTGGAGAAGGAGCATAATGGATAGAAGAACTTTTATGAAATTGTTAGGTGGGTTTGCAACATTGCCTTTTGTTGGCAGAGTTGCAAAACCTCTAAAATCAGAAACTGTGCAAGAAGGTATCGCATCTGTTAGCGAAGGTGGCATGAAACTTTATGAGATGGTGGTGTCTAAAGTTATCAAAGAAGGAAAAAAAATTGGTGAGTCTGGTAGAGTTGATAGTTACAAACATCCTGACAGACCAGACATTACAGTTGATGTAGATCAAACATCTGGTAGTGCAGAAATATATTTTGATACAGATAAAGGTTCTAAAGGCTATGCTAAAATAGATAGAGATATAGAAACAGGTGGTACTGATCTTCAAGAGGCTGAAGAGATATTTACTGTAGATGGCGATAAAGATATACAAGAAGGAATTATGGGTGGTATTGAAAATCTAGATGAGTTTACTAGAATTAAAAAAGCTGGTGGCGGAGAAGTAAATTTGACAATAGTCAGAATGCCTGATATCAATGAGTCAGGTGTTGAATCATTATTTAAAACAAGGTAAAATAACAAATGGCCACAATAGATAAACCATTACCGAATACAAAAACGACTGTCGAAGTTCCAGGAGAAGTAGAAGTTGCAGAGGAAATCAAAGAAAAAGTAGAAGAAGTTGAAACTAAAGGTGGACCTGTTGAAATAGAAATGACAGAAGAAGGTGGCGCTGAAGTATCTTTTGATCCGAAAGTTGCATCACCTGAAGGTGGAGACAATCACTTTGAAAATTTAGCAGAATTTTTAGGCGAACAAATTTTAGATCCATTAGGGACAAAACTTGTAGAACAGTATAACGAATACAAAGAATCACGAGGTGATTGGGAACAATCATATAGAGAAGGTTTAGAACTTTTAGGTTTTAAATATGAGAGAAGAACAGAACCTTTCAGAGGTGCATCTGGTGTTAATCACCCTGTACTAGCTGAAGCGGTAACACAGTTTCAAGCGCAAGCTTACAAAGAATTGCTTCCTTCTGATGGACCAGTACGAACTCAGATAATGGGTAACATTGATGTGCCAAAAGAAGAACAAGCAAAACGGGTGAAAGACTTCATGAACTATCAGATCATGGATCAAATGAAGGAATACGAGCCAGAGTTTGATCAAATGCTTTTTTACCTCCCTCTTTCCGGATCTACCTTTAAGAAAGTCTACTATGACGATCTTTTAGGTAGGGCGGTATCAAAATTTGTACCGGCAGAAGATCTTATTGTGCCGTACTCTGCAAACTCTTTAGATGATGCAGAAGCAGTTGTGCATGTAATTAAAATTTCTGAAAACGAATTAAGAAAACAACAAGTGTCTGGTTTCTATAGAGACATAGAATTAGGAACACCCCCTGTAACAACAAATCAATTAGAAGATAAAAAATTAGAGCTAGAAGGAATTGCTAAAGATGGCCAAGAAGATCAATACACTTTGTATGAAATACATACTAATTTAGATTTAGATGGTTATGAAGATATAGGAGAAGATCAAGAACCAACTGGAATTAAATTACCATATGTAATTACAATCGCAGAAGCTAATAATAAAATTTTATCTATTAGAAGAAACTATAAACCCACTGATCCACTGAAGAAAAAAATAAATTACTTCGTGCAATTTAAATTTTTACCTGGCACAGGATTTTATGGTTTTGGTTTAATCCATATGATCGGTGGTTTGACTAGAACAGCTACTGCAGCATTAAGACAATTACTTGATGCTGGTACTTTAGCAAACCTACCGGCTGGATTTAAATCTAGAGGCATAAGAGTTAGAGATGATGCACAACCTTTACAGCCTGGAGAGTTTAGAGATGTAGATGCTCCTGGTGGAAATATTAAAGATCAGTTTATGACTTTACCTTTCAAAGGTCCTGATGCAACTTTATTACAATTAATGGGTATCGTTGTTAATGCAGGACAAAGATTTGCAAGTATTGCAGACTCACAAGTTGGAGATATGAATCAAGCTGCTGCGGTTGGTACAACAGTTGCATTGTTAGAGCGTGGTTCAAGAGTAATGTCAGCGATCCACAAAAGACTATACGTTGGTCTTAAACAAGAATTTAAATTATTAGCAGAAGTATTTAAAACATATCTACCACCAGTATATCCTTATGATGTACCAGGTGCTAGACGTGAAATTAAAATGCAAGATTTTGATGATAGAGTAGATATATTACCTGTAGCAGATCCAAACATCTTCTCACAGACGCAAAGAATATCTTTAGCTCAATCTCAATTACAACTAGCGCAATCAAATCCTCAAATTCATAATCTGTATCAAGCGTATAGATCTATGTATGATGCGTTAGGTGTTAAAAATGTCAATGCAATCCTACCTCCTCCGGCGCAACCAATGCCGATGGACCCTGCATTAGAACATATTATGGCTATGTCAGGAAAACCTGTACAAGCTTTTCCTGGCCAAGACCATAAAGCTCACATAGATGCGCATTTACATTTCATGGGATTAAATATGGTGCAAAATAATCCACCAGTTTTAGCAATTTTACAAAAAAATATTTTAGAACACATAAGTTTGATGGCACAAGAACAAGTTCAACTAGAATTTGTTGAAGAATTACAAGAATTACAAATGATTCAACAACAAGTACAAGCAGCTGGAGCACAAAATCCTGCAATGATGGCTGGAATGATGCAAAATCCTATGATGATGCAGCAACAAAAGCGTGTTGTTGAGATAACAAATGCTATTGAGTCAAGAAAAGCTATCTTAATTGCAGAAATGACTAAAGATTATGTTGCAGAAGAAGAAAAAATTAGTGGTGAGTTTGGTGGAGACCCACTTGTTAAACTAAAAGCTAGAGAAATTGACTTAAAAGCAAGAGATAATGCAAGAAAAGAACAAGAAGGCCAAGAAAGATTAGATTTAGACAAAATGAGAGCTATGATGAACCAAGAAAACCAAGAAGCGAAGCTACAACAGAATGAAGAGTTAGCTGGTTTACGTGCTGGTGTGTCTTTAGCTAAACAACAAATGTCTGATGCAAGTAAAAGACACGATTTCGGTAGAAATTTTAAGAAAAACTAGATATAAACTTAAGTAAGGAGTTAACTATGGTTAAAAATAGAAAAAATGGTCAAGACAACGTAAAAGTTGTACCTGAACTTGGTGCTAACGCAAAAGGCGAGCAACAAGGTGGGATTCCAGTTGAGATGACTGATCCATATACATCACAAGTAGTGGATGTAAGAGGTACAAAGCGTATGAGACCAGATAAGAAACCTGTAAAAGCAACTTGGTATTAAATTATGTGGTTATCGGCAATTAAATTAGCCGTCTCTGCAGGCTCAAAAATTTATGCTAACAAGCAAAAGGCAAAAGTCGCGATGTCTGATGCTCAACTGTTGCACGCAGAACGACAAGCTCGAGGTGAGGAAGCTTACCAAGGCAAGTTGTTAGAGGCACGTCAAAATGATTACAAGGACGAATTTGTTCTTGTGATTTTGTCGGCGCCTATAATTGTGCTCGCTTGGGGAGTCTTCTCAGACGATCCGGGCGCTTTGGAGAAAGTAAAAATTTTCTTCGAACATTTCGCGGCGCTGCCGACTTGGTTCAGTACCCTTTGGATTCTTGTCGTCGGAAGTATTTTTGGAATAAAGGGAACACAAATCTTTAAAAACGGAGGAAAAAAATAATGCCAAATAGAAGATTTAACAAACAAGTTGCTAATCAGATGAAATCTGGTGGCAGAGTAAAAAGAGCTGGTGGTGGTATGGGTGGCAGAACTGGAGACATGATGTACTCGCGTGGTCAGGGTATGAACATGAAATCTAAAAGAATGCCAACTGAACTTATGGACAGAGGCGCTATGAAAAAAGGCGGCAAAGTCGGTAAGAAAAAACAAGGCTACAAAGCTCGAAAAGACGAATCTATCGCTATGAGAATCAAAAAGAAAAGAACTAAGAAGCAATTAAAAGCTTCTAGAGATGAGTCTTATGGAAGATTTGGATCCAAAGCTAAAAAATCTGGTAAGATTAATAAATAGTGAAGGGTCAAAAAAAAGTTAGAAAAGTTATGCGTGAGTTTAAAAAAGGTAAACTCACGAGTGGCGGTTCTAAGAAAAAAGTCAAAAACAGAAAGCAAGCAATTGCGATTGCTCTTTCTGAAGCTGGCATAAGTAAAAAAAACAGGAGAAAATAATGTTGAAGAAACCCCCTGCAGGAAAAAAAGGTAAAGGTCTACGTAAACTTCCTAAAGCCGTTAGAAACAAAATGGGCTTTATGAAAAAAGGTGGACGAGTGAAAAAGAAAAAGTAATGGCTGGAAAAGGTTTATATGCTAATATCCACGCCAAAAGAAAACGTGGCGGTAAGATGCGAAAGAAAGGTGCAAAGGGTGCACCTAAAGCATCTGACTTTAAACGTGCAAAACAAACAGCGAGAAAATAATGACTAAACTATGTCCTAGAGGTAAAGCCGCAGCGAAGCGAAAATTTAAAGTGTACCCGTCAGCATACGCGAACGCCTACGCTTCTAAAATTTGTGCCGGTAAAATTAAAGATCCTTCTGGTTTAAAAAGAAAAGACTTTAGAGGCAAGAAAGCTGAAGGTGGATTAATGGGTGAGCTTAACAGACCAGATAGAGGTTATAAGAATGGTGGTAGAGTTGCTAGAGGATGTGGTGCCATTATGTCTAACAGACGTAAAAAAACAAAGATGATGTAAGATGGCAAAAAATGGTCTTGATAAATGGTTCAAACAAAAATGGGTAGATATTGGGAGCAAGCGAAAGGATGGTTCGTTCGCAAAGTGTGGTCGTTCAAAACAAAAGAAGGACGCCAAACGGAAGTATCCAAAATGCGTCCCACTTGCCAAAGCCACACGGATGAGCGACTCGCAAAGGGCGAGTGCTGTCAAACGAAAAAGAGCAGTAGCCCAAGGAGTGGGTGGGAAACCTACTAACGTTGCAACATTTGCAAAAAGAAAAAAAGCAGCTGATGGTGGTATGATTAAACAAGCGCAAAGAAATTATACAGGGAGTTATATCTCTGGTGATTTAGGTGGTGTAAAAGTAGGTAATCCAAGTTTAAAAAAATATTACAAAGGAATGTTGTAATGAGAAGACAGGATAAAATGCCTGCAAGAAATAAAAAAAATTTTCGCCCTACTAAAAAAGGTGCGGGGATGACAAGAGCCGGTGTTGCTGCATATAGAAGAGCAAACCCTGGTTCAAAACTAAAAACAGCCGTGACGGGTAAAGTAAAACCTGGATCTAAAGCTGCGAAGAGACGTAAGTCCTTCTGCGCGAGAAGCGCCGGTCAAATGAAAAAATTTCCGAAAGCTGCTAAAGATCCTAATTCTAGACTACGTCAGGCTAGAAGAAGATGGAAATGTTAAGAGAAGCTATATTAAAAGCATTAGAAGATAAATATAATGCAGAAATTTCTGCAGCAGATGCAACTATAAAAATTTATCTAGAAAAATCTGTAGGCATAGGAGAACATCCACAGCACTTAGAAGAAATAGATAAACTTATGCAAAAAATTGTAGATGCATCAGAAAAGTTAAAAGAAATACAACATTTTAAACTATGAGTGATCCAAAAAAAGGTACAGGTAAAAAACCTAAAGGCTCTGGTAGAAGATTATATACGGACGAAAATCCTAAAGATACTGTTCGTATAAAATTTGCAACACCTACCGATGCAAGAAAAACTGTTGCAAAAGTTAAGAAAATATCAAAACCATTTGCAAGAAAAATACAAATCCTAACAGTTGGAGAACAGCGTGCCAAAGTTATGGGTAAATCAAAAGTCGCTGCAATTTTTAAGAAAGGCAAAAATGCTATCAGAAGAACTAACACTAATAGACAAACTTAAGAAAAGAATAAACGCCACTGTACAACAAATAGGAGATACCATGATGACTGGTGGTGTTGACAGCATGGAAAAATACAAGTATATGCTAGGACAGGCACATGCTTATCAATTAATAATACAGGAAATCTCTAACCTGCTAGAACCAAAGGAGCAAAAAGATGAAGGAAACGTTATCGACATCGGAAAAGGAAGTACCAAAAACTAGACTGGCACTTCAAGAAAAATACGATAAAGAAAAAAAAGAAGAACCTCATGCTAAGAGGTTAGATGAAAACAATATTAAAGAAGTAGAAAATCAATTACCAGAACCGGTTGGATACAGAATTTTAGTTTTACCTTTTACACCAAAAGAAAAAACTAAAGGTGGAATTTTATTCTCTCAAGAACAATTAGATAAAGCAAGAATAGCTACAACATGTGGCTATGTTTTAAAAATGGGAGATCTTGCATATAAGGACAAAGAAAAATTTGGTAAGCCTTGGTGCAAAATAGGAGATTGGGTAATGTTTGCTAGATATGCTGGCGCGCGTTTACCGATTGAAGGTGGAGAAGTGCGTATACTAAACGATGATGAAGTGTTAGGGACCATAGGTGATCCTGAATCAGTTCTTCATTACATTTAACAACATAGGAAGGAAACTATGCCAACAGAGAACGAAAACAAAGTAGATAGTCTTATTGATGTCGGTGAAGCTGATCAGCAAGAAACTGAAATTAATTTAGATGAAAAGGGTGAACCAGAAAAAGTTGAAGCACCCGCAGAAGAGAAAATAGAAGTAGAGCAAGTTAGTGATGTGCCTGTTCAAGAAGATAAGAGAGAACAGGTTGAAACTAAAAAAGAAGAAAAGGACGAGCTAAAAGAATATAGCGAAGGTGTTCAAAAAAGAATCGCTAAATTAACTCGTAAGATGAGAGAAGCAGAAAGGCAAAAAGAAGAAGCCATTGCATTTGCAGAAGCTGAGAAAAAAGCAAAAGAAGAAATGGAAGGTAAATTATCTAAACTAGATAAAACTTATGTTTCTGAATTTGAAAGTAGAGTTAAAACAAATTTAGCTGCTGCTAAACTAGCACTTAAAAATGCAATTGATTCACAAGATGTAGATGCACAAGTTTCAGCACAAGAACAAATTGCTAATCTTACTGTAGATGCAGCTAGATTAAATGCAATGAAAGTTGCTGAAGTAGAAAAACCAAAAGAGGTAAATGTAACACCTCAAAGGCAAGCGCCTACACCACAATCAGATCCTAAAGCTGAAATGTGGGCTACTAAAAATCCTTGGTTTGGTAATGATACTGCAATGACGTACACTGCGTTTGATTTACATAAAAAACTTGTGGAAGAAGAAGGTTTTGATCCTAAATCTGATGAATACTATAGTGAAATAGATAAAAGAATTAGGGTTGAATTTCCGCATAAATTTGATAAAGTGGAAGACACTTCTACAGAAAGAGTAAAACCTACTCAGAATGTAGCTTCGGCTAAACGTTCAGCCTCAACAGGACGCAGAAAAACTGTCAAACTCACGCCTTCACAGGTAGCAATTGCTAAAAGATTAGGTGTGCCACTTGAAGATTATGCAAAACAATTAAAAATCACGGAAGGAGCATAAAATGGAAGATAAAAATATAAAAACTTCTCGTGCGAGTCAAACAAGAGACAAAATTGAAGTCAAAAAAGTTTGGACTCCACCCAACTCACTTGATGCACCCCCAGCGCCAACTGGATATAGACATCAATGGATACGTGCCGAGATACTCGGACAAAGAGATGACAAAAATGTATCGTCATCTTTGAGAGAAGGATGGGAATTAGTTAGAGCTGATCAATATCCTGAATCAAATTATCCAACGATGCATGAAGGTAGATACGCTGGAATGATCGGAGTGGGAGGCCTATTGCTGGCTAGGATACCAGAGGAGATTGCGCTTCAAATCGATGCTTATTATAAAAAGCAAAACGATGCAAAAGAAGAAGCAGTAGAGAACAATCTTATGAAGGAACAGCACCCAAGTATGAAATTCCAAAAGGAATCTAATACGCGTGTAACTTTTGGTGGTACAAAGAAATAGTTTTTTAGCAATTTCTAAACCAACAAAATAATGTAAACCGTGCTGGAGGCCCGTAAGGGCAGGCACATATAGGAGAAAACACTATGGCAAACCAAACAGCTGGCTTTGGATTCAGACAAGCACCTACAGTAGGATCAACACCTGCTACAGGTGGTCAAGCTGAGTACATGGTCAAATCAGGTTTAGGTGTAGGAATTTTTCAGAACAATCCTGTTTCACAACAACATACGGCAGGTGACGATGGGTATCTACAAGATGCTTCAGCGGACACTATGGACGATGGAATTGGTGGCGGAGCGGACTGGTCAACTGGAACTTCCAACATTCAACCAATCGTAGGCGTGTTTAATGGAATATTTTATATAAATAGTTCTACAAGCAAACCTACTTTCGCAAACCACGTTTTAGCTAGTACTACGTTCGGAACGGACTACAATACTGGTTCAAGCGACGGAATCGGCTTTGTTAACGACAACCCTATGCAAGAATATACTTGCAAAGCGGATGCAGCGGTAACACAAGCAAATCTTCTTTCAACTTTTAACCCAACTGATGGAGCAACTGTGGGTACTCAAACTAATGGTCAATCGACTGTTAAATTGAATATCGCTAGTGCAGATGCAACTTCAATGTTTAGAATTGTTAGAACTGCAAACGATCCGGCAAACAATGACAACTCTGTAGCAAATTCGAACGTAGTAGTTCAAATTGATCCAGCGGCGTCAATTTCTAACTAATAGGAGCACTTAACTATGGCAATATCAAGAGCACAACTAGTTAAAGAACTAGAGCCTGGTCTGAATGCACTATTTGGACTAGAATACAAACAATACGGCGAGCAGTGGGCTGAACTTTTTGACACTGAGACTTCTGACAGAGCTTTCGAAGAGGAAGTAATGTTAGCTGGTTTCGCGAACGCGGCAGTTAAACCTGAAGGACAGGGTGTAACTTTCGACGACGCTCAAGAAACTTTCACAGCTCGTTATACAAACGAAACAATCGCGTTAGCATTCGCTATCACTGAAGAAGCTATCGAAGACAATCTTTACGATAGACTTGCTTCTAGATATACGAAAGCTTTAGCTAGATCTATGGCATCTACAAAAAACATTAAAGGTGCAGCAGTTCTAAACAATGCGTTCGATGCAAACTTTGCTGGTGGAGATGGTAAGGAGCTTTGCGCTACTGACCACCCTACATTAGCTGGTACGTTTTCAAACGAATTGTCAACAGCAGCTGAACTTAATGAAACATCTTTAGAGCAGTCATTAATTGACATCGCAGCTCTTACAGATGAAAGAGGCCTAAAAATTGCAGCGACAGGAACTAGATTAATAATTCCTTCAGCGCTTCAGTTTACTGCTGACAGACTTATGAATTCTGCTGGTAGAACAGGTACAGCTGATAACGACATTAACGCAATCAGAAACATGAATATGATTCCTGGTGGGTACGTAGTAAATAACTACTTAACTGCTGCGAAGAAATTCTTCATTAAAACTGATGTGCCTAATGGTCTGAAACACTTCAACAGATCACCTATCAAAACTTCAATGGAAGGTGACTTTGATACAGGCAACGTTAGATACAAAGCGAGAGAAAGATACGTATTCGGATTCTCTGATCCAAGAGGTATCTTCGGATCAAACGCAACGTAATAAATAATTTAAAGGGGCCGCTTTTAAACGGCCCCTTTTTCATATATAAGGTGTAAAAATGAAGAATTTCCTAGTCAAAATCTATGCATATAATTACAAAATGGAGCTAACCATTACCTCTATGGATGGTCCATTAGATATAGAAAACGCAATAGTTGACAAACTAGGAAAAGGTGATATAAAATGGGAATATCTTGGAGAAATGCATGATCCAAGAATTAACCGAATAACCTATGAGGAGGTTATTAATGGAGGAGATGATGCAACACTTACAAAGTCTATACCAGGAGAAGAAGGGTCTAGATCTGAAATGGGAACAGGAGCATCTTAAAGAGGGTAGATACACTCTTAATATGGTTAAGATTGACAGAAAAGTCAGAGACGTAATTAGCCATATTAAACTTGCAGAAGCTAAAAAAGAGCATATGCAAAATAAAATAGATGACTCTCAACCTAAAGTTTCTGTAGCCACTTAAGAGCTACAAACAAAATCAATACAAAACCACAGCCCACTTGCGCTCTAATTAAATGTGATGTATAAAAGACACACTATACAATTAATTAGATCATAGACGAGTATAGTCGACGGCCTAGAGACTATGATCAGAAACTAGGAGGATATAATTATGGCACAAACTACGTTTTCAGGACCAATATTAGCTGGTACTATTAAAAATACTACAGGTACTACAGTTGGAACTGATATGAAAAACACAGGTCAAGTTGTAATGGCACAAACTTTTGCAATTGATCTTTCAAGCGGAGCAATCGCAGCTCAAGCATCAGATGTAATAATTCCAGCAAATTCACAAATCATTGATTGTATTTTTGATATTATTACAGCAGCAAACACTTCTACTAATATTAGTGTTGGTTTTGTTGGTGGCGCAGCTACTGCTCTTGTAAACGCTCATACAATCGGAACAACTGCAGGTAGACAATACCCAACAACAACCGCTGGTGGAGCATTAGCTTGGGAAGATATTGGAACATCTGATCAAAGAATTAATTTTACTAATTCTGCAGCAACAAATGCAGGTGAAGTTAGAATTACGATTACGTATCAGCAAAACAATAACTTAGCATAATAATTTAGTGTGGGCTTCGGCCCACACATAATTTAATAGGAGAAAATTAATGAGTACATATCCAGTAGATATAAAAGCTAAACAAATAACTAGCACTTCAGCTAACCAAGAAGTTTTTGGAGGACCTGGAAGATTTTTAGGATTTTCTGCAAACTGCACAGCAGGAGCAGGAACAATTACTTTAGAAGACAATGGTTCAGCTTTAGCAGTGTTTGGAACTCCAGATGGTTCTTCAGCACCTTTTGTATATAATGCTACATTTCCTGGAACAGGAATTAAAGCAAGCACTAAACTAACGGTGACATTAGCAACTATAGCTGACGTAACATTTTATTTTGGCTAGGAGTTTTAATGGCTACAATTACTTACACAGTCACTGTAGCAAGTGGCACTACACAATACGGAACTGGTAATAAATATTATATTAACGGTGAGTTAGCTCCTGTTCTGTATTTAGACGAGGGCAATACTTATATATTTGATCAGTCTGATAATACGAACGATACTCACCAACTAGCTTTTTCAACTAATCCTAATAATTCACCAAGCGCATCTTATACAACTGGTGTAACTTCAACAGGAACACCTGGAACGTCTGGGGCTAAAACAACAATAGTTGTAGCTCCAGTTAAAAAAACAGGAGCACCAGTTTTATTTTATTACTGCACGAATCATAGTGGGATGGGTAATAGTATACAAACTATTTCTCCAACATCAAATGAAGCAGAATTTAATCCACAAATAGATGATATAATTGAAGAGGCTTTTGAAAGAACTGGTGTAAGTGGTGCTAGAACTGGATATCAATTAAGATCAGCTAGAAGATCACTTAACATAATGTTTCAAGAATGGGGAAACAGAGGTGTTCATTTATGGAAAGTTAAACTTGCAAAAGTTCCGTTAGTAGAAGGACAGGCGGAATATAATTTTGCATCTGATTCTACTAATTTTCCACAAGATATAGATACTGTTTTAGAAGCATATTATAGAAATAATTCAGACGCAACTGCACCACAAGACATTGCTTTAACAAAAATAGATAGATCTACATATTCTCAAACACCAAACAAATTAGCTAAAGGCACACCTTCACAATATTATGTAGAAAGAAAAATTAATCCAAGTATTTTTTTATACACAACACCAAGTTCAAGTGTATCTAATTCAACTACACCAAGTAATTTTCAATTTTGTTTTTATTATTTAGCAAAAATTCAAGATGCTGGTTCTTATAATTATACATCTGATGTAGTAAATAGATTTTATCCTTGCATGATGTCTGGTCTTGCATATTATTTAAGTCAAAAATATTCACCAGACAGAAGTCAAGAATTAGAACGAAGATATGAAAGTGAATTATTAAGAGCACTTGATGCAGATAATCAGGGCACATCTACATTCATATCACCACAAACATTTTATGGAGATGGAGTATAATGGGTAAGTACGCATCAGGTAAACACGCACTAGCAATTTCTGATAGATCAGGAATGGCTTTTCCATATGATGAAATGGTTAGAGAGTGGAATGGTTCTTTGGTTCATACATCTGAGTTTGAAGCAAAGCAACCACAATTAGAACCAAAACCAGTTGGTTCTGATCCACAGGCTTTGTATAATCCAAGACCACAACCTGCATCAAAAGCAAGTTTAATTTTATTAACAAATAATCCTTTTACTTCTGTTATTTATTCTGGAACAACTTACGTAAATGTTTTTTCAGAGGATCATCAAAGAGCAGCAGGTTCTATTGTAAGATTTAGAGGACCGCCTGAAGTAATAAGTGCTGGACCTGGTGGTGCTAATCCTGATGATTTAAGAAACTTACAATCTTTTGCAACCATACCTACATTTGATAATGTAAGTGATTTAAATAATACATCTGGTTTTACAATTGCATTAGGTCAAATAGATTCTTCAGGAAATATTACAGGGGCTACAACAACAGATTCTTTAACAGATCCTATAAATTATTTTCATATAACTAGCACAAGTAGTGCTACAACAGGTGGTATATCTGGTGGTGGAGATAACTGTTCAGCAGGACCAGTAACATTAGAGGTAGTAAACGGATAATGGCATATACTTTAGATAATTTAAGAACTGATATTAGAAACTATACAGAAGTAGGTAGTAATGTTTTATCTGATACTGTTTTAGAGAGAATAATTAAAAATGCAGAATTAAAAATTCATAGAGCGATTGATACAGATCAAAGTGTATTTTATGCAACATCTAATTTAATTATTAATAATAGATATGTAACAATTCCTGCTGATTTAAGATTTATTAGATATGTTCAACTTACAAATTCTGATGGTGAACAATTCTATTTAGAGCAAAGAGATACGAGTTTTATAGCAGAATACTATTCTACTCCTGGAACTTCAGCCGTAGATATACCAAAATACTATGCTAATTGGGATGAAGAGTTTTGGGTAGTGGCTCCAACACCTGATAGAACATATGAAATTACACTAGCTTATGACAAAGAACCACCAACAATTACAACAGATACAAGTGGCACATATTTGTCAAATAAATATTCAGATCTTCTTTTAAACGCCTGCTTAGTAAATGCATATGGGTACTTGAAAGGCCCGACAGATATGTTACAATACTATAAAGCTGCGTATGATGAAGCTTTAGAATCGTATGCTATCGAGCAAATCGGTAACAGACGCAGAGACGAATATCAAGATGGTGAAGTTCGGGCTCAACTTAATGTAAAACCACCATCAAGTTATGGAAAATAAATAGGAGAAAATAAAAATGGCAAACGTAGTACCTTTTTCATTCGCACAAGAGTTGTTAAAAGGAGCACATAATTTCACAACTAATACTATTAAATTAGCTTTGTACACTGCTGGATCAGGAGCACCTTATACAACTGCAAGCACAGCATACTCTTCTGGAGTAGCAAATGAAGTTAGTGGAGCTGGTTATACAACTGGTGGAAACACTTTAACTAGTCCAGTTGTTGCAAATCAATCTAATGTTGCAACTTTAACTTTTGCACAGACACAGTTTACATCTGCAACTTTTGGTGCAGCTTATGCAGTTATATATAATAATTCAGCGAGTGATAAATTAGTTGTTGTTTTAGATTTTGGTGGAACAAAATCTTGTTCAAACGGAACATTTACAATTACGTTCCCAAGCACAAGTTCAGGTACACCAGCTGGAACAGATTCGC